>Ga0224511_10000586_pt1 | contig 18137 bp, 8 predicted proteins | sample SF_May12_sed_USG_2_FD_169988 | JGI IMG/M metagenome (GOLD analysis project Ga0224511, IMG submission 169988) | Sediment microbial communities from San Francisco Bay, California, United States - SF_May12_sed_USGS_8_1 | ecosystem: Environmental > Aquatic > Marine > Sediment | place: USA...
TGGCCTTGATTATTTCTTGTTGTCCAACATATAACACATGCATAAACTATTAAACGGCGCCCTTTGATGCTTTGCATCAATGGTCTTTCTTGTAAAACTCTAATATGTCCTCCGTTAATGCATACAGCGTGAAAGGTATATTTCTATTAAATTTTGAGTTCTGCTCGACCGCGTGAAATCCATTGTTTTGTCTAATTAGTCGGTAATTAACAATTATGTTTATGTTTTATTACGGAAGAAAAGTACATTTGAGGTAACATAACACTATTTTTACTTATTTCATTTCAATATGATTGCTAGTTTTTAAACATGACAAATTGACTTTTTTGTGCTGCTTTAGCATTAGGCTCTGAATCTCGTCTTTTGACATAGCCAGTTCAATTTACACGAAAAAATGAAATAAATTCCTTGCCTTCATAATTTAATAGTTGTTACGGCATACGTTTGTTTCTTTTTATCATTGATGCTATTTCGTTGACAAAGCATTGCGGTGGTATTACCGGTAGTTACATTCTGTGGCAAAATTCGAGTAATGTATAAAAGACAAGCATGTTATTGTAGACTTGTCGGACATTTTGGTTGGATGCATAATACTGGTAAATTGTTGTTTTGGGAAAATGTTTGGTCTTCGGACCGCTGCGTGATTCTGTTGATGAGAAACATGGTTTATAACTACCGGTACTAACTGAAACGAATTTAAGAACACTCATATTTTTTTAAACATTTATTGATAAAGAAAACACATCCAAGACAGAAAACACAACTGACATGACGATGCAAAATACTCGAACACTTGTATACATACACTTAATAAATGACAAAGCTAAAGGATAAACAATTAAAACATTTAAACAAATGATAATGCAAAGAAAAAGAAAAACAGTAACGTTAGTAATTTTATTATGTTACCTACTGTTTAATAGACTTCTGAAATCATTTTTTTAATTAAGCGGAGCAAGATGTAAAAATTGCTTCAGACTATGATGTGTGTCAAATGAATAACACACGCACATAAATTGAAACTCTGGTGTTAGTGTTTTCACCGAAATATAAATGCTACTAAGTTACATGTGAAAGAATCAACAATTTTTAATTGTTCAACATCTGAGTTTAAAAATATAGAAAGTAACACTTTAGAAAAACTACACAGTGTGAGTCACAACCAACGTATCCAAATGAACGATGAAAATATACACATGGAATCACCACACGCATATGTCACATATGTCAATATATTAAATTATCTAAAATAACATACATATCAAAATTTCACAATTGCAAGATTTATACGTAGTTTCTATTTATACAATTTCATTTAGGAATGTACACAAATCTTTCTTTAGTTAAATCTTGTAAAAACATTTAAATAAACATAGGTGAACATGAATTGTTACACAGTTGTATGTATAATGATTATTCATATTTCATATGCAAGATTGTTGATTCAACTTTGCTACAGATGTATTCTGCATTGATAATGGATTTCAATCAGTGGTCAATCTAAATAAAGGTTCACTGAAAGGATAAGTAAACTCTAAAACTATCTCTATTTAGATGTAAAACCTATAAATAGAAAGTCCTCAACTAATGCATTGTCATACATATACGCACATCTTATTACTGATTGAGATTACTATTTACATAGCTGATCATCTTAATGTCAATAAGAACCGCTCACGTAGATAACGTCTGAGCTGCTCGACCAAACTGCCCTGTGATGGAAGACCTTTGGATACATATGTTATTAGGCTGAGCAGTCACATATTATTAGGCCGCTCATTTCACATATGATTAGGCTGCTTTGTCATATGCTATTAGGCCTTGAATAATATATCGAAGCAGACACATTTAATCTTCATAATGCGGCCCTGGCAATTTTGAATCACTTGCAATATGTGCACTTTATTTGCAATGGCAATAAATACAACCATCCACAAGTCATCAACATTATATTAAAACGAATGTGTCTCAACAGTTTCATATTTTATAGCAACGAGTTATTATCGTCATTGTTTAATGCGATGTTGAACCCCATTGTTTTACAGCACAATTTCTGTCGCACATTTGACATTTTCCGATGCGCATGTTCGGCCGCGCACATCTGGTCACGTGCCACCGATCATACCTGCGTGTGGAGGTTGTCAGGGAAACCGTCATTTGAAGACGACACTTGTGTCGGGCCGGTGTAGGTGTACTGCAAATAAATTAATTAGCAGTTAACCATTCTTTAATTCACTGTTTTATAACATACTTGAAATTTCGACCAAATCATCACATCTGATTTGATCTCAAATCTGGTGGTTATGAATTTAATTCAGAATTAAATTCTGTTTTAGCTTTTGTCATGCAGCCATTTATGATTTGTAAGGTTGTCCAAACGCGATAGCTTACATTGTAGAACTTGGTGGGAAGAAGCAAATACTGACATTATAACGACATCAACAATATGCTTGTACGATGACAAACGATTTACCAAGACGTTGTACAACACAAGTATATACACATACATTCACATATCCATTAGTGCAAAAACTCCTGTTTCTATTTCTATTTCAAGACAATAGGACATACCAGTGACAGTTTATGGTATTATTTGCTGTAGTGTTATGCATAAGAGCACAAGAAAAGTCAATAGATAACTAATGCTAATACTACAACTAAGATGGTTTGCCTTTCCATTGGGAATTGGTCCGTCATTGGAGCCGCTAAACAACTGAGAAATCAATTTGCAAAAGACAACTGCTTCGATTTTCTACCGAATTGTTGGCATGGCCATTAGTGTCTCGTGGCGTTGTCTTTTATCTTGAAAGCAAAGACACATCACAAATTTGTTCATTCTTAACAGATGTACATGTATACATGTACGTTTCTATGTTGTTTAGAAAAAGCTAAGCGAATATTGTCGTATTTTTCTATAGCATGGGAACATCTTGGTAAACATGGTAATTTAGGCAATTGTAAATATGTTTGCCATTATACACGTGCCCAGCGTTTGACAGGGAAATACGAGGTCAACATCCGGATGAAATAATACGTGTTTTTTTTTTAAAATACGTGTATAGCTCAAAAACACTTGCCTACTATTTCAAAAGACAAGACTGAGATCGTTCTAAATGTAACAATTTAGTCTAGTTATTTTACTGCGCCTGGTTCCATTCCCTGTATTTACTGGACATAAAATATTAGACAGGGCATTAATTCTAGCCCAGCTTTTCTGGGAATAATATGGATAACCAGTATTCAGACTATTTCTGATGAATGGGGCAATTAAATCTCAGACATTCGTCATTAAATGTACCAAATAAAATGGTTATTTTGCAACTTAAATACACTCTTTTTATTGTACTTGTATATCTTGTCTTCTTGTTTTCAAAACACCAACATACATTGTGCACACAATTCCAACACGACAAGACACATGTAAATCACGCAGGTGCAAATAATTTAAAACATTGCAAGGAAAGAAAGAAGCATCAAGATGCGTGCATGAGGGCGGTCCAAGAGACTACTGTGCAGGGACCTACTGTTGACATAGACTTTCTCAGCGGCGTGGATGGGGCGGGGTTGTCCCTATCCAGAGAACCCCGGAACGACAACCGTGCCTTACATCGCAACATGGCACCGAATGTGGTCTGAAGAAACAGAACAGCAAACAGTTACCAGTAACAAGCCTAAGCGAATGTTGGAACAAACTTGATATCGTCATCAGAGTCGCACGTCTATTTACTCTACACCGGGTTGAGATAGTTGCACGAGAAGTTGAAATTATTATATTTTAATTATTTTTAATTAAAAAACCTTGGACATTTAAACTATTATCTTAATGAAGCCCACTTTAATTTTTGATTGTAAACCATGCGTTTCGAACTGAAAATATTTACTATGAATACGTTTATGTACATCTAAAGTGTCATTCTTGTATGAAATGGCAAGACATAAATTAAGCACCGGTTAAGATCATGGTATCGCATTCTTTCATTTAGTCAAAATTTCAATAAATTGAAAGGATTCCTCTCGTATCTTTCGTTATTGACATCAAGTTTGTTTGTTAGTTACTGCTTTCCCAGGGACTATGGTTATTGTATGATCAAGCAAACTAATTAAATAGCAGCTACCATACTCATTACCATTGCTAAAGCTAAATAGTATATACACCAAGCAAACAAACATAGCTACAGTTGTTTTACATTCAATTACACGGATGTTAGTAATGCAGAATTACTATCCTCATAATTAGAAACATTTAGTTAGACCTATTCGTTAGTATCACTTGTCTAGGAATCAAAACAAAAATAAAATCAAAGTGTTAAAATAAAGCGAAACTGTTTGTAAGTAACATACTTAATATACGCGTTTTCTTACAAAGCAACTAAATGAAACTTCCGATTAGACACATTGGACTTACTGTCATGACTTTCAACTGAAACAGTTAATTTTGGGGAAAACAATCAGGTTTCGGTTATGTTACTAAGGATATAACAAAAACGTTATATAGACCAATAAACACAACTAATGCATATATATTAAAGAAAATAATAACAACATTGAAACAGCGACACAAACCTTGGACTTCCGCGAATCTAGCTTGGACTTATACAAGAACTCAACACATGCTATAACCACGGATAACCCCAGACCGGCCACTAGAATGTAGAAAATGCCTGCTACGTTTTCCAACGTTAACTCTGCTTGTCCACCGTCCTGAAGGCAACAATATTTATAAACATAGCGTTTACCAAACGTTTTATTAACAACAACTTATAAAATCTTAATCAAGTCAATCAGATGCGTTTTATTAAGGTAACCTATGAATATTACTTGTAAAATTATGATGACCATAAAGAAAATCAGGTCAAACCATCATTTCAGGTGGAGAGTTTAGGCCATTTCAGAAAAATGTAACATCCGGACAGACATTGTACTAAGTTGGTGCCCTAATATTCACGAAATGGTCTCCATACTCTGCTAACGAATGTCTGCTTCCTCAGATGTAAGCGACAACGTAGCACGGAGCAAGCCAAAGGCAACAGCTGCAAGCCATTGGTATGCTAATTAAGAACAAATATACATCTGACAGTACCTGCCCTCCCTCTTTGATCGGGCACTGGGATCGTTTGTCCCACCATTCCTTCTGCATTTCCTCGAGCTCGCCCGACTCCCGCAAGCGTAATACAGCCAACGTTAGTTTATCCCTGAATAACATAACAATAATTTCGTTTTGTAGTATATGACCGGTCATGCATATCTACTTGTGTTTGTCTTATTTAACAATGCCAACAAGAACAATATTATTTACTGATATTGAGCTTATTCTCGTTTTAATTATTTGCGTTTTTATTAAATATATTGTAAGGACTGATACATATTTTGTACGGACTTTGGTACGTAGTGCATCACTATGTCATTCCAGTTATACCTTAGGTCCGAACCTATTGGCGTAGCAATGCCATAGCCTTTGGAATCGAGGTTCGGTCCCACTTTCATAGTATCGCAAGGCTCCTGCATATTGATGTAATCGTTCGTGTTGGATTCAATAAAGAAGGCATAATTGCCCTTCCTGACCCGAGTTATGCCCTCCTCATTGCTTGCACAGAACACACTCGGACTTGCAGATTGCATGTACGCCCACATCCGTTCATACACAGGAAACTTGGAGTTCTAGGAAAGAAAGATCATTTCCATGTGTCACATAAACCATAATGTAATCTCGCGGCTACAAATGAAGTCTCTCGCCCTGTGGTGTTTGCCAGAGATATGTCTTGGCGTGCATGACGAGAAATAACAGAACGTTCGACGGGTTATGATTAAGAAGACATTAGCATTATTATTTTGCGTGTTAGAAAACCATTTGACTCGACGACCTATGTTCATACAGATAAATACTCCAAATTAGACAAATACTATTATACTATTAGATAAATTCTAAACCAGCATCGTTCAGTTAAGGAACATTAAATACATGACTCAATGTTTAAAGTTGAACAACATAGTATTGTGTGTTCTAGAAATCTATGGTGGCCAATCCAATCACGTTAAAATAAAATAACGCGACAGAGTTAGCAATGGTGTCAATACACTTTGTTTTATTTTGAACACAGATAGTTATACACACATGTGTTAAAAGTACAGGTACAGTACTAGTACCTTAAAGAAGTCTTTGGTACTGCCGGAATTGCGCACACCATACTGTATCTCCGTCTGTTTGGCGAGGTCCTCAGCTGACTCGATTGGCGTCAACATCCTCTCTACGGTGAGAAAGGCGGCCAGGTTGGCCGTGTACGAGGAGATGATAATCAGGGTGAAGAACCACCACACGCTGCCCACTATCCGACCTGATATCGACCTGCCACACACGACACCATCGGTAATTAACAGTTTCATAGTTTATTACTGTTTCATATTATATTAACGTCTCCTGTACATACATCGCATATATATATAACAATTACATATACACATACTGTATGTATGCAGCAATTCTACAAGAATTATTAGAGACACATAGTAAAATCAATGCGAAATCACTATCATTGCATTTCTCACTTCCACTTTACATAATATTTTCATATATATACCGATGTATCAATTACTTTTTACTGTTTTATTATTCAAGTTGTAAAACATGACAGGTTGGCGTACCACTAAAAGTTGAATCTACAAATCATTATCAATATGGCGACCAAATGGCCATCTATTTTTACCACTCAGTTCACGTGCGTGTGGAAGGTGTTGTAGAAACAGAAAACAAATTATTTTATTGCGTGTTGTATTCAAGCTAGATCAACTTCGTTGTACTAACACCACTAAGAACACGAAGCTACCTTTCTATCACGTTCAGTTTGTGTCAAGTGGTGAGTATGTATTATTGAGCCTTAACATTTAGTAATATAGGTCAATGGCACTTATACTATTGTGTTTGTTTATACTGACTTCCTTAAAATCTTCAGATTAAGCCAACTTTCAATTGGCCACTAATACTTAAAGTATTCTTAATTTTTATAAGTTTTCACTGTAACAACGTTACAGTAACAGTGAACAATTTCCGCACCTGGGCGAGATGTCGCATCCTTGCTGCATGAAGGCCCCTAGCGAGTACCAGAGGCTGTTCGATATAGTGAAGTCGTTGGTGATGCTGGTGCCATCCTCAACATGCCACTCTGTGGGACTACGATGGAGTATACGTATGTTTTTATTATTATTGTTCTATTATACTTTGTTTTTTATCAAAGATTAACATCGTGGAGGGGAATATTTAATTATATATAAATTGGCTGTGCTTATGTAAAATGTATAAATAAGGGAAAAGAACGATTCAGGCAAAACGACTAACTTCACATCAACACACAATGATTATATATCACGCACACTTCTAGAATGCCGTACTTAAACATCAATTTTAAATCATTTCGTGGCCGTGTCGATGCTATGGGTAAGAAAAGGAAGAACAACATCCTAAATCTAAAGAATGGTAACCAAATACTGCACCTGAATCTGCTAACGAGGAACAGGACCACGCTCACTCCTATATAGGCAAACAAAATGCACATCCATATTTCGTAAGACAGCGGATCCATGAATGAAAACACGTTTGCCTTCTTCACTTTGGTCTTTTTGATCATGATACTGATTCCGAGACTCATAAACGGCTTTGTAAAATCAACCACTCGTTCTCGCAGGGAGCTGATGGTAAGTGGTGCAATGGCAAGGTCGACTTCCTACAGAACAAGGTCAATGACGATGTCAGTGTAACTTGAAGTGTTAAGTAGCTAAAGTACACTGATCATTCATTTTATTGTTAATTCAAAATTAAAGTTGAATTGTAGAATCAGCAAAAAATCATTTACTGTTCTTTAGATAACGTTTATATTAAACAACTTTTTTTGACAAATCATGTATAAAATTATAATATAAAACCTAGTATAATTTAATTAATTTGAAATATGCGGTTAAATGATTTTGTATTTTTAAAATACTTTAAAATCTTTTATTTTGGTTAGTAAAATGCAAGCCCATGCAATATACCATGATGATTTAAAAGAAACTACATAAACTGTAAAATACGAGAATACGAGGGGATAACGCTAATGTTAACATGACTGCTATGCACTAAATAACTATTTTATTATTAATACATCGCATTTAATTATCACATGCACTTGCCCATGCTTTGCAAACATTCATGCACATGCTTTGGTAATATTATGAAAATGTAACAATTTAAGTATATATACACGCTGTGTATTAGTACGTATAATGGTGTTCTGTTGGAGTCCTATTCGAGGACAATCGTTCACGTGTAATTCATTTTTAGCTGGAGAATTTTCGCATTGTTTTGCAGGTTTTCGGTAAAATATTTTTAGGAGATGGAAATATCATCACTAGCATAAATACAAACCGAATCATATGATCCTGTCTTAGTGGACATGCTAGTTGGTACTTTGGTAGTGTCAGCTAATGCATCTTATTTAACATGTAAAGGATTAAAATATATAATCGGACTTCATGGATAATTCTTCCTAAACGTCAATGCTTTATTGCAAACATTCAACCACTGATTATGGCATCTGGTGGTGTCAATCATTTACGCTGCAAGATCAAAGAGCCACAATCACATAAAGCGTCACCGCGCTGACAAGTCGCAGCCTTGTTTAAGCTATAGCAAAATTAATTTACTATAACAATAACATTGACACTGGACCACTTATTTTTAAAGTTTCATAATGCATTCACCAGTACAAGTATTTGCCTGAACTTGGACTAACAGTATCAGTATCACATGTCCTGAGACAAAAAGTCTATTTTGTTATACACATTCTCAATTGTCTAAGGGCGTGTTTACAGTATTTCACAGTTCACGTCATGTCAATCTGTATATTCTATATTTACGGGAAAATTTTCAATACTAAAGTCAACGACAATAGATTTCTCATTATAAAAGGCGAGCAGAAAATCGTTGAAACAATTATAGTTTCCTTTCTTATAAAGTTGCTCACAGACGACGGAAAACAACATTAATTAAACATAAAAGCTAAACAATATCCTTCATACTGTTGGAAACATTACGTCTGTTACTATGCAACGCTATATTTACGTTTCGGAAATAATAAAAACGTAACGGTTAGATTAAACTATTTGCGCTTTAATCACTCCGATATATGGGCACATAACTTTATTGACATAAAATCCAAGCAGTCTAGATACCCCTACACCTACAAGCGACAGCACACAGGTCTAGTTCAACTAACACATGGGTTGGTTATACATTAGCACTCGCTCACGCTGCTACTATACTACATGCCAACTTACATCACGAGTCAACTCGCCAATGATACCATCCCATGTTTCGTTGAGAAGCATTTCGCCATAGTTTCCATCTTTCACCAGACATATATTATATTTGTACCCAACTATATCCGCCACTCTGGCAGCTATATCGACGCAATAACCTTTGAAGTATTGCGTTCCACACTGAGGTTTAGTCCTTTGAACTTCTGCGTCGTCTATATACATCACATATGGTGGTTCCTTGATAATTAAGGTGATAAGAAAAACAGAAAAATGTAGCATAAAAAACTTGTAAAATTTAGTGTTTAGTAAAATGTCTTGTCATCCTTTGCTAAAACATTTACTGTATATAAACACTGGCAGCAAATCATTTCTATAACTCGTTATAACCCTGGAACTGCAGATCGTTTTGCCGAGATATGAAGGGTTTTTTAATTGTCAAGTGCTTTAGTGGACATCGTGGTTAGCAAAGGGTGACAATTAACTTATCGACAGACCGCTTGAAATGACGTCCAATGCCCGACAAAAATGCGGGTATTTATGTTACGACATAGCGTACAACGTCATTTGGGCCAATAAGAATACTGAATCTGTTGAGTATCGCTGGTTACGCGCACTTGCAATGTTTGACGTAACGAGTATTCCCGCCATTTTGTCTGGCATCGGACGTAATTTCAAGTTGTGTCGATACGTAAATTACGACCAATATAGTAATCAAAGGTAGCTCTGGATGCAAATAGAGTAAATGAAAGAGGTGCAGACAGCCAAAATCAAGATCATCCCCATATAACATACTGGTGCCAAGTTGCACAACGACCGATAATGCAGTACCTCTCTCATTAGTTCCCCTAACATGCCATTCCAGATCCCAGTGGTGTCATTTTTTTCACCATAATTTGCATCTTTCACGAGACATATGTTAAAGTTTTGGTTAAGATCTTTGGCCACCGCGTCTGCTAAATCCATACAGAAGCCTTCAAACAGTTCTCGTCCGCAAAACGGTACGGGAAATGAGTTATCCTTTTTAGCCAGGTGTATCTTATACCTTCTATCCAACTCTGGGTCTTTGAACTGTACGTAAGGAGGCTCCTTCGGTGCATAAATACAATTTCAAATTAATGTATACTAATTCAGTTTAAGAAAGAAATCATATGTACCCGTTTATGTATATGTATGTCTATACCCAATGCACAATGAGTCTTACTTTAAGTATTTGACTTACTAGAATCGTTGTTACTATACGGGTTCTGTTTTCCTCCAAGTTGACGTTGTTTCTTTTAAATGGTTCTTGGGTCTTGAGTCCATCTTCCGGTGTCCAGTATCCGACCTAATGACGTCAAGCGAGTTTGAACACCTCTTAGTAATATCGGTTAGTTTGTTTTATAAATTGACCATACAATTAAAAGCAAGTGGACAGTAAATGGGTTCCTTTCAAAAACATTAAAAATATTAAACCAATTTACACTACAACTATTCTTTACAACTGGTTTGTTTGACTTGGTGATGTCGTTAAGGTTCCATGGGGCAAAAATAAAATTAGTAAAAATTATGGTCATTGTAATTCTATAGTTTGGTGAGGATTCAATCTAAACATTTCAAACTAAAACTCAGCAGGTTACATATATACATGTTAAATGTCATTGAAAACAGCGGATAGCTTACATCAGCTAATCCTCTAGCCATAGTAATATCAAATAACTGCAGTTTGAACTTGTTTCGGTAGCCCCGTTCATCAAAACTCACTCTTCCCGAAAGTCCATCAATACCACCCTGCGAATGTATGAACAAGTTAAGGTGTATTATGTTTTTATTATAAGACCAATGTGTATTTACTATACTGTGAATGTAAAACAAGTTTAAGACTAGTCTTTTACCTCGCGATAGGCATACATGAAAGAGGTATTACGTTTAGATAAAAATAAAGCACATGTTAGTCACTTACAGAATCAGGATTTTTAATATACTCCATTATTTCTGTTCCATTGTTCGACCGTATTATTGTGTTGCTGGTGCACTTGGCCTCAATCTTGTTTTGGTTATTGTAGCTGTTGTAGCCAATTCCCGGTCGTCGGTTTCTATCATTGTTTCTATGGTAACGAACAAGGGCTCGCTGCAGGAGATCCACCGCATCAACCACCAGGGCCGGCTCCAACTACAAAGGCAAATGTTTGTCGAGTCAACGATCTGTTCATCGTATATACGTACATATTTCTTTCTTTATTTGGGATATTGGTGTATTAAGGACAGACATAATGTGCAATTAATGTTAACTAAATGTAAGTGTTCAAATATATTTAATGGTGAATTTAAATGCATTAAGGGTGTTATGTTTTTGTGTATTAACGCATTTAACCATTGATATGGAGAAATATGTAAATTGCATCTAGGATTTTGTCTTAGGAAAGTAACAATTGAAAACATTTTTTTCCATTTTACAAACGAAAGAGAAGGGGACTGATAATATTGAGTGGAAACCATAACTGCGAAACGTTTTTTTGCTTGCAAATTACATTGTGTGAGCATAACAACTCTAAATTTGAATATTCGTTTTGTCATCAATTTATATGTACATGTACACACATGTCGAATTTTATTCGTTTTATGGATTCATAAATCATAGCTGCCTTTTAACATCTTTTTGTATGATAAAACTGATCGTTAAAACGACAGATGAAACGGTACCGGTATCTTGGCAGCATCTTTAATATCAGGCCATTGCCACTCTTGCCACATTATCTTAGTCTTATCCGATTGCAGTTTCGAATAATTAAGCAACTGAAATCCCGTGATATTCATGCCTCCAGTTTTGAAAGGTTCCAAATTCATCTCATCAATTCGCTGAAACAGAATGAAATAATCTTCAAAATTTCGTGTTAAGGATAAAAATATGATATCTGTGAAATTCAATTATTAGGTTTCCTCGCGTTTCAGAGAAAAGACAGCTGATTTGCGTCTTACCATTTCACCAAGTAGAAAGTGAAACATGTGTGATTTTACGTCTTTATCTCGTTTCTGAAAGAAGAATGGCAAAAGGGTCATTCCGGTATAAAGGGTTGTGGTTAACATTTAAAACAGAACTTATATCAACGCATTTGTCTTGTGCAGCACAGCAAAAATGTTACAATTAGTAAACTTGTTTGTTGTAAGAGCAAGAAGTCAATGGGCTTAAAAAACACAATGCCTATTTTTTTTAAACAAAACTGTTTATAATGGGTTCTAACAGAAACGAGCTTTGGAGCATTTGCATGATAACTGTACCAGTTTAACAATGAGTTCTTCAGCTCTTTCTGTAGGTATATCAAGAAACACTCGTATCCGTGTATCTTCGCTTTTCTTGTGCAGACTTTTCAGCATTTCATAGCCTTGTTGGGGGTCAGTTATTCGTTTGACGTCTATATCAAGCGTTGTCTGCTCACGCAAATTGACCGCTTGAAATAACTGTTGAAGACGAATGAGACCTACAGGAGCATAAAACATTACGATGTCCATGTTTTATATTTCCTTAGAACAAAACTACATGTAGAACGAAGTAATAACATATAATTCAGTATATTATTATAGGTGAACACAATGTAGCAAAATGTATGATCACATTCTGGCAAAACAATAGCAGTTAATAAATTGACAATTTACTCATCATATACACGTGCACCAATGTCCATGTTCTTTCAGTCGACATAATGTAGACATTTAAATACAAATTGAAGAGATATCCAACAAAAAAAGGTAAACCAAGTAGATATACTCAAATTTAAGGGCGCCGTTACCAGTTAATATAAATTGAAGAAAATGTTCGTTTGTAAATCGTGTAGTGTTGCTTCTGAAGGTTCTTTCAGTTTGTACCGTATTCATGTTTTAATTGTGGACAATGTAAAGAATGCTTAATGTGCCTGACATAAAAATATTTTCTCATAAGCATGTACTACCTTCATCGTTGTCATAGATATAGAGTATTCTGCTCCATGAGTTTTCAATGATGACGTCTAAAAGACCGTTGATATAGACCGGCCGCATAAACAGTTGAAAATTCCCTCCTTTTGTAGTGTTTTGAGTCATACTGAGAGAAATGAAAGGCACCTAAAATAGAAAAATATACGCAATGCAAGAGAATAGTGAGAAAGAGCAGCAAAATAAAAAAGTCGGAGAAGAAAACCTATCAAACTAAACAGAAACAAAGATATGGATAAAATCAATAGTCTAAATACGGCATTGTGTTTAGAAACGGACATTATGTATGTAATACATATCAGTTTACCTGAAATACGTTGCTATAGGATTGGATGGTTGATAAGGCGGAAGCATTGGATACCCCGATGATTCCGTACACACCCTTCTTAAGAAGGGCGCAAACTAAAATAAGTAAACCATAAACTATATTAAAATGGCAACGTGGAATAAAATAACCTAATTATAGACATTATATTATGATTAAATTAACCAATTTTAAAGTGCATGAAGAAAGAGTTAGCAATGCTTTGACCTACGCAGCTTATACCTAACACTTTTTATGTGGGCACATATGTTGTGTCACAAACGACAGTGTCCACGTAGGGTAAGCTTGCTTTGGTAGTGCCATAAGGTAGTCAACACTATTGCCCATTGACGTCACAATTTAATATTTAGTAAACAAATCATTTAACCATGTTTTGTGAAAACACAGTTAACTAATATATTTAATGCAAATATCACACACGTTTATATTTTTCTTCAAATAATATAATATAAAACACCAATCATTTACCAAACTTGTTTTCCTTAAAGTTTAACGAGAAACATTTGCCAATATAAAATGACGAAATGAACCTGTGTTGATACTGTAATATATAGTGACTGTAAAGAATATTTTTGCGTAACCGTATGTGAATATATTAAAATCATTCACGTTATTATACAATAGTATTGTCATTACAAACTTTATTTTCTGTCAATTGCTTACTTTACTTGTTGTTTTTTCTGTCGTTTTGTTTTATTAATAATTGCTGGTCATATTAATAGAGAGAAACTCAGACCAGGAGTGTGAATCATTTTCTCGATACAAACCTTACCCAATACAAATGAGTATTTAAAAACACTATTATGACAAATTGTCAACATGTTTGCTATGTGAAAGCTGTTTTCAACTTTAAATATTTGTAAATTGTCATTGTCTCTTAGCATATGAATTATTCATGGAAACTGTGCAGGAATTGTTTTGTAATTCCAATCAAGAGCGATTGGCACATTACTTCTGTAAATCACTAGTGAGCCACCTGGGGACAACAGTTTTCCGGTATTTACCAATCATTGCTAATGGACATTGCTCTCGCTCGATCCCGATTTTACAAATCAACGATCATCATTCCATATTCATTTCCTTAATAATCTGCTTGTATGCGATTGATCCAACGACATCTGGCTTTCTTGATTTGGTTGTTTTGCCTAAGACAAAGCTCGGCATTCCATTGCATTGGGTAATTCAAACACTACAGACATTTGTCCAAAAACATAGTGGAGTTTCAGGAAAGTAAAGACTGATGTTATTTGGCACTCTGACTATCCTAGTCTCTTACAGTGTTATTATATTGATTTTATAATATCGTTTCATAGCAGTTGCCATGGAAATTACGAAATGTTTTGTCTTCAGTTGGTAAAATTTTCTTAAAGCTTCCTAGACTTCGATTGCACTCATTATGTGAACTACAATATAAGCAGTTTAATGGTGACAATTGTAATCTTAATACATGTATGAGAAATTAATGTCAACAAAAATAATAATGTAGTTCTTATGTATCGAAAAGCCCAATTTTGTTTAGAATAGTATGGCACTTAGGCGGGATAAGCGATATATGTTTTGTTTAAAAGAAGAACCATTTTAGCTAAAAGCACACATTTCCAAGTGTGGGGTGCTCTACAGAAGTCGCGAGTGAGGTAGACTTGGTCATCATAAATCGCGTCTAACGTCAACGGTTTCCCTCGATTCGCCACCTTTAACACAGCGGCAAGAGCATTTATCAAGTAAATGCGAAACGAGGAATTAATGTCCAGCTTTGGCGTGGCTTAAGAAACTTTCTTGGGGTTTAGCGAACATGGTTTTTAAGTTGTGCTAATGATTTTAATTTTTATACACATATATGACGTGACATGTATGTCATTATAGGGTGCGTGCTTAAGCAATGATGTAATTGTTTTTGTTTATATGCTTGTTTGTTTGTGTGTGTGTTTTATTTACTAACCATCGTTCCAGGGTTCACCAGTTCTTGGTCCTTTGTTCGGCAAGCGAGTGACTGCTTCCTCACATGATTTAGACATAACGTTTTGTTTAGTATCAATTAGCACTGAGAAAGTTTGCCGCCACTCGTGGGACTCGAACTTACGACCCTCAGATTAAGATGCTCAACCGACTGAGCTTAACTGGGGCAACTTTAATTACGGACATCATAGAACTTACATAAACATATTTTAGCATAACGCACTGACCATTGCTGAAAATATAAATGAAGTTTTGGTTACTGGAATAAATTCCAGTACACTTGTAACTATATATGACGGTATGCCATTTTTGATGTAGTAAAATGTAATTTATGACTAGCATGACATTTTGTTTTATGTACTTTTTCACATTAAGCCTTTAGGGCAATTATAACGTAGTCTTGTAATTGTTTTCGGAATGTCCAGTTAAATTCTGAAGACGACACTGTATCTAGTTTTTAATCATTTTACTTTCGGCTGTATTTGGTTACGCTTGTGTTTGCCCCTCCAATGTTACAATAGCTACATTAATTTTACTCTGCGTGAGATCCCAGATGGTGTCAAAACAACAACGTAGGCGATGAATACCATCTCCAGCTTATTTCCCCATCTGATGTGAGGAAACCCCATCACAATGCCCAGAGGTTGTATCGGAATCCTGTCCAAAATCATCAAATTTTCAGATAATGGCACAGAATGGGAAGATTCGGCAAGAAAAGGCTTGTTTAACTGACTCGGAGAGGACGATAATTGATATCGATTAAGGACTAATGTCCGCGCTTCCGTTTACAGTAATTGCTAGTAGATTTGTCATATGGATTCCAAACCGCTGCGCAAAATTCGTTTCCTAACTTATGTCTAATACGCGCAAGACAATGGACAGTTCCCCAGCGGTCAAATATGATCGTTAATGACTTTAAATGGTCAATTTAAATCCAATGGATTAAGGTAATGATTGTCAGATGACACTCTGGCCTAGCAAATACAGAAAAAGCGTACTTCCTTTTTCTCATAAACCATATCACAAGAACAAAAGAAAAGTACAGACAGGGAATGAAATAAAAGTTATACAGAATTGTGCAATCGGTCCACAGAGGCTATACAATCTGATTAAAACAGCGTTGTTTGCCATACACCATCTCATGCAGCATCTTTATCGTTAAATTAATTAAATACTACATCGACAAAATGATCGTTCTACATATGCATAATTTCCATCGTTGTTGATTTAAAAGTGCGTATTGTGAAATAGGGTGTCATTAATGTAACGCAATAGTGCAACACAGTATTGCTTATTAACACAACGCAATTTACGGTTACGGGTGATAAGTTATATTGTGTTTTCTTATAATATCTACATTCGCTTATTTTTTTCTGAAGGAACCGCACCAAAATAAGAATCATTCCTTAATTACATGTATATCGTACACCAAATGCATATACAGCATCGTAACAATAATGTGGATTTGTATATTTCCAAAATCGTTAATCTCGTATTAATTGTCAATTAAAAAAAAACTCTTTGCAGTGTAACGAGTTTCCAAAATTTATAATAGTTATTATATAATAAGCTAATAAATCAAAAACGAGATTGTTATTCCAAAAGCCTACTTTTTTTACAATTCATGAGCGACATTTAAGCATTTTCATAATTTACAAAATTAAAGTGTATCACGTGCGACTTCTTAAAATGCGTTATTTTAGGGCTTCGTTTAGGGCTGAAAGTTTGACATTTGTCTTCATATTGATCTATCCTTATTCTTCACGTTAAGGTATGACTTTCCTAATGGATTCACATATTTGCAGCTAGGAAGAGATTTTATAAACCTTTTTAAGACGATCAACCGCACAACTTCTCAGTTTTTGGATTTTTTATTTTATAAACAAGATTGAAAATTTTCATTTTATTCATATTTAAGGTGTAAAATTACTTTCCTTTAATTTAAGTTAAGCAAATATAGCTAACTTGCATTTTAAAAAGATTTTTCTACGGTTGAAAAGTAAATGCATAATATATATCACATTTTGATGAAAAAACTTGTTTATTTTTTTTATTAAAAATACAAATGTGTATCATTCATAGTCCATTAGGAAGGTCATACCTTAAGTAAACAGAAAGAATGTATCTTTGCAATGTGTTGTCTCTCCAATTTGTTTTGCTGCTGGTTTATCGTCTCTCTGTATGACGTTCATTGATTTGTTGACCTTTCATTTGTTATGTGTCATTGCTCCTTAATCTCTACACAATGGTTTTACAATTTCTCTTGAGATATATGAGCCGATTTATTATGATATGTTTTCTTTCTACGTGTACTCTTATCAAAATATACTTGACGTAGATACAAATCATAGCATTATTTAAAGTAAATGGATTTTACTTTTTGTTAACATCAAAGAACAAATATACAAAATTAGATGATGATTTCTTCTAAATGTTAATGTTTAAGAAATAAATGTTATAAAAGTAAATGTCTTAATAGCAATATGTCTTAATAGCAATATATAACATACAAAGAGGAAAATGCGTATCTTTAAATGAATATTTTGGGGATTCAAATGATTTTAAAAGCAAAAACAAAAAACATTTGTCCACTCATCTAGCATACGGATATCTATTATAACAT
>Ga0224511_10000587_pt1 | contig 18131 bp, 13 predicted proteins | sample SF_May12_sed_USG_2_FD_169988 | JGI IMG/M metagenome (GOLD analysis project Ga0224511, IMG submission 169988) | Sediment microbial communities from San Francisco Bay, California, United States - SF_May12_sed_USGS_8_1 | ecosystem: Environmental > Aquatic > Marine > Sediment | place: USA...
GAACAGAAACCGAGACTATGTCATAAGTCATTAAATTCTTGTTTATAAACTTAATTATGAAATATCTAAGTCTAAAAACATGTGTTTACACAAAACATGTCTTTTAACTTAATATTTAATTCAAACAGGTCACATATAATAATTACAACATGAAATTAAGGTGAAATTAGCAAATAAATAATGACTCTCAGAAAAGTGATATCCCTTACAGATGTAATCTGTGTTTAATAATCCAGATCATCTGTTAACTTATAAAACTGGCCCTCAAAATTACTACCAAAAGTGATTTAAACACGATATCATACCCTCATATGCATTATAGATGGCAACCATTTAATTCACAATATTAATAATTATAACAATTTACAGTTCTGCCTTCGTCGTCTTGCTGTCAACAAAATGGCGACCAATATGTGGCGTTACTTCACATTGCGCATGCGCGGCTATCCTTGACACATTTCAATAAGACTTGCTAATATATATTCAATACTAAGTAGTATTAATATATACCCACTACTTAATACCGTCTTGAAAATGAAACCCGTTTGTGCTCAGAAAAGCACAGAGATGCTTGTTGAATGTTGGTGTAAAACAGAAGCTTTTTTTACGAGTGATCATAGAAAGCATCATTTATTATGTAGATATGATTTCCTATGAACTCGAGGAAAAAATGTGTACCTTATAATAGAGATTTGTCGTAAGACAAACCAACGGCCGGTAGCGTTATGAAGAGATGGCAAAACAATTATATTGTTCACTGCAGTGACATTATTTTATATTGACAAGCACTGGAATATAAGTTTATTTCACTGTAATCATATAAGAAATAGTACACGATTGGTAACAGTGTTTCATTATTTGGAGTTATTCGGCATATCAATGTTTTTCGCGTTCCGTATTTTCTTGTTCTGTGTGTTTGTTGTTTAGGAGCCTGTTTTGTTTTTGTGTTAGGCAGTATAACACGTTTTTGACACCATTCCAATTTATTTGGGAGTATACATTTATAAGCAATATACAAATTTGCCATGAGCTTTTGTGTCTTTAATTATATTGGAAGAAAATATGTTTATATACATGAAACTGAGAAAAGAGACAGCCATCAGGAAGCAGAGGCTGCATTGGAAAACAGTACACCTTTAATGCTGTCTACAATGGCGTTTCTATAGGTTTATACAACCGCCTATCAATGATGTCCTGAAACGGTCGATTGATGTAAAACAGTTTAAAATATTGCAACACAATCTTGACAATATTTCATATGCAGGTGTGGACGGCGTAGAGGACCTGAAGCCGCCGAGGACGGTCAAGTGTCACCTGCCGTACGACTTCCTCCCCACCCAGCTCCAGAACGGCAGGGGAAAGGTGATGACGTATGTGTGCATACTTGCAAGTATGCAGGCTGACCAGCGGGCCCTACTTTTCCTACTTTTCCCTACTTTTTGATCCAGAGCCCTACTTTTCCCTACTTTTAAGAAATAGCCCTACTATCCCTACTTTTTGGGGTGTCATGTCATCAAATTAAATAAAGAACACTTAAAACATGTCTTTCTTCTCTGATTTTCAACATAAGGTTTTCATTTTTATTGATAGAAAAAGCCTCTTACTGCTTCCAACAATGTATATTTTAGTACTTTTTAAACTTTCTTATAAAAATATTTTAACATTGATAAATCGTGTTAAAATTCCCATTTTTTGTCGCCGCCCCCCTGCAAGTGTGGTTGTTTACCAGATTTGTCGATATAAATGTAAGAAAATAGCCCTACTATCCTTACTTTTGAGAAGCAAAATCCCTATTTTCACCCTACTTTTTAAAAATGTTGAGCCCTACCTTTTCATAGAAGGTCACTGGTCAGCCTGAGTATTGCACCTTATGTACTTTAAAATATTTTCATCATCTTACCACTCCTAGTGCATTGATCATTCTTTTATACTTGTGTATGTTCAATATATTTTCCTGCACATATTAACGTTGTAAATCTTTTGCATACTTACTCCTTGGGAAATTTAGTTTTGTTGTAATGACGAAAACTACATATTATACATCTACAAAAAAACTACATTTCTGTTTTACACTTATTATCATGCTTATAATTTCAATGAAATGTCATCTTTGTAGCGCCTATTACTTTTAAATCAGACGAACCCGTAGTGTGTTATTAAATCCTAAACGAACGGCAGTTCACATATACGATGAACATTGTGATAGATTAGGAAATTACTTCTTAAAGATTATCAGCGTGGTCCGGAACCCCAAGGATGTGGCCCAGTCGTTCCACAAACTCATGATGTGGGCCAACCAGGAGCAAACTGATACCTTAGAGGATTATGTGGACAACTTCGTTAAAGGAGACGGTTTGTATTTCTGGAATATGTACTGGAATATGCAGCACAGAACCGCCCGTTATAATCGGAAAATTAGTTACAATAAAGTCTCAAAATACCGAACGAGCTAGCCAGGCGGTGTTACATTTCTTATTAACGTACTAGCATTCGAACACATGTATATTTCAGAAAAGTTCCATTTTACTTATTTCAGTGGTTATTGGACGCTGGACTGACCACGTGCTGGGCTACTGGAATCACCGTAACCAAGACAACATGATGGTCATGAGATACGAGGATACCGTCACGGTAAACGTGATTGGATTACGCAAAATACTAGTTTTTTAATTTTTTCTCTCTGCAATTATACTCAGGCGTGAAGAAGTAAAATATCCACATGTTATGTACTTAATAGCAACTACATGCAAGTTGACTTTGGCATAGGTATCCAACAATCATTTTACTTTTGACGTTTAATTTAACTGATAAAGGGGAAAGGTTAACGTCATGTGTAATTTTTTTAGGATATCCATTAGTCATCTTTTTGTTTTGACGAAGAACGAATTATAAGTATTGCTAGCAAATGTTAAATAATGCTTGCAGCTGCTGAAAAACTAGTTTTTAACTCTAAATGGAAGTCATCTATCGTTCCAATGCGTAACAATTGATGTAGGATTGTTTTTCTATATACAAACATGGTCAGTACGATTTGATCTACGTGTTTCTTGTTGTGCTAACATGGCGTCATTAAACTTGCCCCTGTTTACTTTGTGTACAACATTTCAATTTTAATTTTATTTCAATTGATTCAACTCTTATCAGGATATGCCTGCTGCAATCCGCCGTATCGCGGACTTCATCGGGAGAAAGCTTTCGGACGAGATGGTTAAGAAGATAGCAGATCACTGCTACGTGGATCAAATGCGGGACAACCCGATGACCAACGGCGAATATCTCCGCCAATTTTTTCAATTTCGAACTGATTGTGGTGGATTTATAAATAAAGGTAAGTGATTACTTCATGTGAGTTTTGAAAAATGCCATGTTGCGTTATTCAACGATTCTGTGATCTTCGTCCGTGTCCGTGTTTTAAAAAAAACAAAGAATGTGTTGGGAACATTCAATACGTACGATACGCAATATGCCACACTATACTGGGAGTTCGTTTTTTTATTGATTTGGACTGTTCAAAGAAGGTTAATTTCTGGCTAAGATGCATTGTTCAAGCAAACGTGGCATAATACTGACAAAATACTGCCGTAAGACACACCTTTGTCTTCCGCCTAATGGTCAGAAAAGAAGGAATGTCATAAAAACTGTAATGTGGTGTCTAGAGCTTGAGAAAATAAATGGAGTGTAATTGTAGTTAAAAATGCAAAAATGCAGATGATAAAACGTGGACGAATATTCAAACTGAGCCCATTTATTCTTTTGTTAATCCGTATTCGCTGAATGAAACTTGTTTGACGTTTCCAGGCAAGCCGGGCGTGTGGAAAGACGTGATGACGCCGGAAATGAGCCGAAAGATCGATAGTCTACTGACGCCACTAGAGGGGACGGGACTCAAGTTTGACTTCGCTCGATAGAAATTTTCTTTAATATAGATTATATCTAATTATAATATTAAGGTAAGACCTTTGTAATGGACTATGAAGGATACACATTTGTGTTTTTTATCAAAAAAAAATAAACAAGATTTTTTTATTAAAATGTGATATATATTATGCTTTTACTTTTCAACCGTAAAAAATCTTTTTAAAATGCAAGTTACCTATATTTGCTTAAATTAAATAAAAGAGAAGTAATTTTACACCTTATTACCTCCCTTAAATATGAATAAAATGATTTTTGATCTTGTTTATAAAATCAAAAAATCAAAAACTGAGAAAAGATTTGTGGTGGATGGTCTTAAAATGGCATATATTAAAATAAAAAAGGTTTATAAAATCTCTTCCTAGCTGCAAATTTGTGAATCCATTACAAAGGTCGTACCTTAAAATAGAAGAATATTGTATTACTGTATGTGTTATATTGTTGCACATTAAGCGGTTGAACTATAGGGCCTACAATTATTCAGATCAATTAAAGATATAAATATTTGATCAAGTCTAACAAGTTTTCTTTGTTTGGATGCAGTTCTCAGTTTCTTTTTGTTAACAGAAGTTTGTGAGAAGTTTAAAACCGATGTTTCATTTTTTATTGACCTAAATTAGACATCTTGTAAAGGCCTATGACTTCAAAAAACGAAAGGTACCATTTATAAAGAATCACAAAAATGAAGATCGCTGTTTCTTGTCGGCCTATGTAATCGCGTTTTTTCTGAAAGGAACATATTGTACTATCTAATAAACAATAAAAGGTTATAAAGAAGGACGTAAACAAAAGTTTGAACCTACATTGATTTGTCTTTTTTGGACAAACTATTGATGTTTCTTTTAGATTACCTCCGTTGGTGTATGGTATGGCGAAAAGTAAAAGGTATGTTCCTTTTAAACTTTGAGTTCTGCTGGCCCGCGTGAAATCCATTGTTTTGGCTAATTAATGGTTAATTAACAATTATTTTATGTGTTATTACTAAAGAATGGTACTTTTGTACTTGCATTATAGCAAGTTAAGTAATACGTTAATTGTATGCTTGGTGTAATACAAGGTAAATGCTTATCCCCATTTTTTGTATTCTATGTTTTCAAATGCTATTGAATCTGTATTTTATGGAAAGGGTCTTCAAGGAATTGACATAGATTCTTTTAAGATACATGTATTTCTTATTTCGTACAGAATTGCAAAATAGCTTAGATATTTTATCAGAATATTGTAAATATTGGAAACTGGATGTTAATACTGGTAAAACCAAAGTTTGGTGTTTAAAAAGATGGAAGGCTACCTGAAAAAGTACTTTTTATAATAATATACCAATTGAAATTGTAACTACGTTAAAATATCTAGGAATTGTGTTCACACCTGGTGGTTCTTTTTCCGATACACAAAATACTTTGTCAGGGCAGGCGCTGAAAGCTATTTTTAAAATTAATACAACTTATACAAATTTACAGATATACCTATTAGTCATAAAATGGACCTGTTTAATAAACTCATGTCACCAATTCTTAACTATGGTAGTGAGGTTTGGGTTTTGTTAAAGGTTCCTCTGTAGAAAGAGTTTATTTACAATTTCTTAAACGAGCGTTAGGTATAAACAGAAATACACATAATGATTTTATATATGGTGAAGTAGGAATGACACAGTATCAAGCTGTTATATATAATAATATTATTGCGTATTGGCTAAAGTTGTTACGAACTCATGATAATAAGTTAATTAAAAAGTATATTTGTTATTAAAATGATCTTTGTGCTCTTTGTGAAAAGATATGTAATGTTCTTTACGATGTTTGGTTAGTTCAAGATGTAAGTCATGAGAAGATATTTTTAATTTAATAGTGTTAAGCTAAGATTAAACGATCAGTTTATGCAAAACTGGAATGTACGACTCCAGGACGCTAATAAAGCTTACATGTATAAACATATTGCATGGAATTATTTAAATGTATAATTATTTAATTACTAAATTCCGTGTAAGTATGTCATGTTTGAGATTTTTAACACATAGATTATCTTTAGACACTGGTAGATGGACGAAGCCTAATTTAATTCCTGTTAATGAAAGAATTTGTTTAACCTGTAACGTTTTAGAAGATGAATACCATTTTGTCCTAGAATGCCCTTTGTATAATGACTTATGAAATGATAATATTTTAATCTATTACAGACGTAGACTTAACATGCAAACATTTATTAAGGTAATTGCTAATGAAAATGAAAATGTTATAAAAGATGTCTGTTTATTCACCAAGCTTTGTTATCAGATCCCATCACTTGTAGAAAACGTCTGATTACGCACTGTCCACAACGTTGTTAAATGCTCTGACTCTTGTATTATTATATCTCTTATTAACAAACGCTATGACTCTATGTGACTTTTGTATATAAAAGACTTGTCTGCATAAACTACATGATTATTGTTTTAAATTTGGTATGTCTCCATAAATTTAGAAACGTGTGTTTTTATTTTGGTTAAAGTATGTCTTTGACTTTTGATTATAACGTAGGTCTTTTAATTAGTATAAGTTTACACAATTTTATGTTTTTACTTGTTTGTTAGTGTATAAAATAGACATTAATCAAACATCTGCACAGTTGTTACCGCACTAACGCTTCTCAAAATAACTTAATGCAAACAACTTTACTTATTATATAGTCCTTATATAACCTGCGCAAATAAAATGTAAGCATTAAATATGAGCCCGAATGCTGTCACCTAACTGCTTATTGATGTATATTTATTGCTTAATAGGACATCAGGGTGCACTTTATTTTTGAGTTAGCTTCATTATGCTTTATGAAGATTTTGTGTGTATTTTGCTCATAATGTAAGATATCTTGCTTTCTAGTTGCAACCTTGTGTTGTCTATATATTGTATGCTAGCTATTACTTGTTGTTGTTGTTTGTAAATTTCTATAGAGTGACTACCTTATTAAATACCTTAAGGTGCAATTATAATTATTATTTATACCACATATTGACTATATGCATTTTAAAATTATGTAATTGTTTACCTGGTTACATGTTTACATGTATTATTTTGGCCGCATGGGCTTTAGCCTTCTGATTTAAATAAACTGTCTTGTCTTTTCTTGTCTATAAATGCACGGTATTGCACATTTCTGTTTCTTATTTTAACTGAGCGGTTGCATACATGCTTATGAATTGCTTAACGTAAGGCTTGAATGCTTAATGGTTTAGTGATTTAAACTTTATATTGTAAAATACAGTTGGATTAGACACATATGTATAACAGCCAGTTGAAGTGTGTTGTGAACATTTACATTTTATGGACTATATATGTTATTGTCGTTTGTACAACGATGTGTCTCTTCAATGCGTTTATCGGATCTAGTACTTTGTGCACATGCATGTGTTAAGCATCATCAGTCTATTTAACTAACTTAAGGTTATTCAATATGTACATGGTTAGAAGGTAAAGAAATGTAGTTTATAATCAAAGGGTAATCAAATAACTATAACTAGGTCGAAAAAAAGATAAGACAGAAATCCTTATATAAAACACTTTAAAGAACGGATATTGTCAGCACAGTTAACGAATCTTGAGCAATGACGAGCCAGAAAGATGGACCGATTGTTGGAAGAATGGTTTATAAAGGAATAACGCTATGGAAATGTGATATGGGGAGAATAAAGAATATGCAGATACTAGATGACGATGTTTTCGTATGCACATATCCGAGATCAGGTAAATATAATATAAGGATTGGGTTGGTAGGTTACAAATTTAACATATATTTTGTATGAAGAGCCTCGCGCTTGTTTCTGCATATTTCTCTTCGTACCAAAGCAAAACGCAACTATTTATATACGAATGAAACCATTTGATCATACAAATAGGGTAGAGTCACATACATGTAATCATTCGTCCAGGTTAGGCCCGTTTTGGTGTAAATTACGAGGCGCATTTAGTACTCGGCACATGTTTGGTGTAATGACTTGTGTACCGTATTATGCAAGCAGTCATGATATATTTCAGGAACGACAATGACCCAGGAGCTGACCTACTTGGTTCAAACCCTGGACTTCGACACAGCCTCAAAGGTTGTCCTGAATGAGAGAGTCCCTTGGATTGATGGCGAGGCGTCGCAAGCACCGATATTTAGAAGTGCGCAGAATTGTTTACAATTAAACCCGTTTGTGCTCAGAAAAGCATAGATGATTTTTGTTTAATGCGTGTGTGAGACTAGAATTAATTTTACGCGTGATCATAGAAAACAATAGTTATTGTATAAATATGATTTCCCATCAATACGAGTAAAATAATGTTTATCTGACATCATAGATTCAACATTTCTTTTCCTTTTTATGGATAAAAAGCAGTAATCATTATAGTGTTGGAGAGTGAAGTAGAACAGTTTTTTCTTTTCACATCATTTTAATTCCTTTGGAAGTGTACTTTACGAAATACGATACAAGTTTTTCCTTTAATGCAATCTACAATAATGTTTCCTTAAGGTGTATACAGTTATCTATAAACAATGATGTCATAAATGATAAAACAGTCAACTCAAGTATAAAAATGTGGAAATAATTATAGGAACACAATCGTGAAGTGTTCATATGCAGGTGTGGACGGCGTGGAGGCCCTGAAGCCACCGAGGACGGTCAAGTGTCACCTGCCGTACGACTTCCTCCCCACCCAGCTCCAGAACGGCAGGGGAAAGGTGATGATTTTTAAGTGTCCATACCTGCCAGTATGACACCTTATTTACTTTAAAGTAACTTCGCACTGAACAGGCTTTTATATGTGTGCATGTTTAATATATTTGCTCGCACATAGTCTGATCTTTAATATTTTACAAAAGAGAACAAAAGTTACTGTAGCAAAATCACATTACTTTATTACAATTGTATTTTATGCGTAGTTTTCACGTTTACTAGACCACCGCCGTTGCAATATATATCTTTGTAGCAATCATTTAAATTAAAATATCTGAAGTTTCTTTATGCCGCTATTCTACGTCTCCGTATCAGGATCTTGATCAACATATCCATATCAGGATAAAATGCGAACAAATTGAAACACGTTATGACTATTCCTGTCGTCCGTATCTTTATCTGCATATCCGTAAACAGCGTCCGGAAAAATAGATCAGTAAATCATTTTATTCACATGCAGACGACATACGGACATCTTTCAGTGTAGTAAATGTGTTTACTGGAGGCAACTCTTTATTATTACCAAACTGTTTTCCATCCCAATTCATTTAACAAAAATTACATTATTAAAGTTGATTTTTTTGTTAAATTGCCTTTTTTCTTGTAATATAACAACTTCATAGTCAGTATCTAATACATCTTACCATTGCAATGGTGCACGTATTCAAGTGTTTACATATTAAAACTTTGTAAATAAATATGGTTATATTGCTTTATAAATGATAATAATGTTATGTTGACAGTTCAAAGTGAGGTTCAAATTGGAAGTTATGTTTCACGGATATTGATACGGGGAATAGGGCGTCCGCATTAAAATCGTGCGGATGCGGATCCTGATCCGGATACTGAAACGTGGAATGGCAGCCTTAGTATGTTAAACGTTCTACATTTTTCACATATATGAACAAAGAACTTTGTGAGAAATTGAGAACATACTTTTTGAAGATTATCAGCGTGGTCCGGAACCCCAAGGATGTGGCCCACTCGTTCTACAATCTAATGAAGTGGACCAACCAGGCGCACACTTATACTTTGGAGGATTATGTGGACAAATTTGTAAAGGGAGACGGTTTGTATTACTGGAACCATAAGCACAGAAGTGCTCGTCATGATCAGATAAGTCGTCAAATAAGAAAACAGTAGTGCATGAAACCCTACACAAAACTCAAAGAAAAAAACTGGTAAAAGGTTTTAAGGATTGTGTAAAGGATTGTGGAATTGCACGACTATTGTACCATAAGGTCATCTGACGTCGGTCAGTCCACCTTACCAGCGTAGTGCTAACGTCGTAGTCCAACACTACCGAACACTACCGAACCTTGACAGACGGTGGTAAATGTAATTGTTGTCTAGCACTTTGAAACATGGAGTTTTCCAGATAAAGTCCATTATACTTTTTTCAGTGGTTATTGGACTATGGACTGACCATGTGCTTGGCTACTGGAATCACCGAAACCAAGGAAACATGATGGTCATGAGATACGAAGATATCGTCACGGTAAACGTGATTTTATGATGAAAAGTAATAGATTATGATTATGATATTATAGACGCTATTCTTCTCTGCAATTGTACACAGGCGTGTGAAAGTTAAGTATCCGCATGTTCTGTATTGAATAACAGTAGAATGCAAGTTGGCATAGAGTAACCAACAACCATGTTACCTTTCACGTTTAAGTAAACGCCATGTGTAAAAAACAAGTCGACATCTCGTGTTTTTATTACATAATACGAATAACAAGAATTTACACCTAATGTTAAATAAGTGCAATGTTTGCAGCTGCGAAAAACTGGTTTAACTCCTCAATAGAAGTCATTGACCGTACCAATGCGGTAACTCATCATTTGCTGGAGGAACTATTTTTGCATATAACACATTGTTTTTAAAACTTCATATTAATTGTTCACGTTTTGTTTGATGTGTTTCTTGTGTGTTGGTTTTTGTACGAGCCATTTTGTTAAGGTGTCCGTAAACTTGACCATGCCTGCTTTTTCTACAACACTTTTCTTGATCATGCTATTATTAGGATATGCCTGCTGCAATCCGTCGAACCGCGGACTTTATCGGTAGGGAGATTTCAGACGAGATGGTGAAGAAGATAGCAGATCACTGCTACGTGGACAAAATGAGGGACAACCCGATGACTAACGGCGACTTTCTCCGCCCATACTTTCAAGTCCGGGATGATATCGGTGGATTTATAAATAAAGGTGAGTGATAACTCATGTGTGTTTCGAAAACAAGGTTATGTGATCTTTGTCCGTGTCCATCAAGCTTTTTCCAACAAAGAATGTGTTGTAAATATTCCATACGTACGATCCGCATTTTGTTTGCAACAGTTTACTAAGCGATCGATCTTTTACAGTCTGAAGAAGGTTTTGCATGGGTAAGATGCCTTATTATAAGACAACGTCGCATAAAACTGACAAAAATACTGCCGTAAAACACACGTATGTCTGCCGTCTCATAGTCAGAGTATAATACTTGTCAGACTAAGAAAACTGTAATGTGTGGGCAAGAGTGATTTAGGAAAATATAAGGGTGTAATTAAAAATAAAATTTGAAGATATTACAGCTTGGAAAGAATATTTAAACCGAACCCATTTATTCTTATATTACTCTTATATCATTCCATATCCTCTGAATGAAACTTGTTTGACGTTTCCAGGCAAGCCAGGCGTGTGGAAAGACGTGATGACGCCGGAAATGAGCCGAAAGATCGATAGTCTACTGACGCCACTCGAGGGGACGGAACTCACGTTTGACTTTGCTTAATAGACATTTTCCTAGATGTAGATTATGTCTAGTTATTATATGAAACAGAAGACTATTGTATTACAGTGTAAGTTTTGGTAGCTTGTTGTACATTAAAAGGAACGTTACAATTATACAGTACAATTGCAGATATCCCAAAAATGTATTGTCAAGTTCAACATGTTATAGTCCTGAGTTTGAGTTTCTTTTTGTGAAACCATGAATGTCATTGACCGTACCAAGGCGGTAACTCAACATTTCTTGGAGAATTCGTTTAAGAAATTATCAATAAAAAAGAAAATAAAAAATAAAAATCCGAAAAACACAAAAATATAGTTTGTCTAAATGTCTGTTGCGTCATGATGTTGTAAGAGTTTGTGTGTAGTTCCTTGTGTTAGTTTTTGTACAGGCCATTTTGTCATGGTGCCCTTTAACATGACATATCTACATTGTTTACAACATTCTTTGTTTGAACATCTCTTCAATTTATATTAGAAGTTCTAAACCGATGTTACACATTTAAAGACCACAATTAGACGTCTTATAAAATCATACGGACTTCAAAAACCGAAAGGTACCACTTATAAAGATCAAAAACATTACGTTTCTTCTCACTAATTCATATCGCAATATTCATAAAAGTAACATATAGTACTATCAAAATAATAAATAAACGAAAAAAGAAATAATGGCGTTACACAAAACGTCAGCTGAACGATCGCCTGAGAGTGTTGTGTCCTTTTTTGAAGCTTTTAATCAAATGTTAGAAGATATGCTTAACCACACATAGGAATAAAACGGTCAGAACTTACACGTTCTATTGTAAATCTATTACTTTTAAAACGAAAATATGAAAATATATATTTTAGCTCACCTAAGCACAAATTGCATATAGTGAGCTGTTGTGACCAGGCTTTGTCCGTCGCCGTACGTCGTCATCATTTTATACTTACACATCTTCTCCTCTGAACCGGCTCACTAGATTTGGAACAAACTGCATAGGAATGTACCTCGAGTGATCCACTATTGTTAAAATGATTCCAGGTCGGTTGCATTAGGTAACATTGTAATATTTTTTCCGAAATTGCAGTTTTAAAGAATCGTCTTGTCGGAAACACTTATGTCTAAGGCTTTCATTTTTATATAACCTCATCTAGACGACCTCTTCGTCAGCTGTTTACATCATGCTATGACACTGGGGTCAAAACAGGTCCGTTCTTGGGGTCACATTATATGTAACTTTAAAAAGAAAAACCTTCAAACGACCTATTCTCCTAAACTGCTCGGCCCAATTTAATATGATAACTCAGAAAAGATCCTCGAGTGACCATGTTGCAAATGTGTTTAAATGGCTCCGGTCATTTACATAAATAGAACACAAGAAAGGATTTTTAATGGCCTTGTTGCAATCACACTAACCAGAGATTTTTTTTAGTAAATCACATCATGTTATCTTGAGTCTACCGTTACTTCATGGGAATGATACCGATTCCAACATCGCGAAAAGGTAATGCTTGGCTGGATATTTAGGTAAATTGACGTATGGCCTGATTTCAGGCCTAAGGCCGCTAATGCATGTGTCCGTTATCCGTAAAATATCGCTCAACAAAGAAATCGTTGGGTCTATTACATGTACGCGTTTGCTATCCGTTAATCGCCAGGTGTCCGTTTCGTTTCGCTTAGTGAGCGATTTTTACGGATGACGGACAGGTAACGCATATGATTTTACTTGAATTGATATATAATTTGAAGTTAAACTTCGCTAATATGCGAAAAAGCATTAAATCTTAATTGACTTATAGCTAGAGAGCACTCCTTTTAATGCCCCAACACTTTGACAGCAGAAATATTTTACAGTCGTTAAAATATGTGTTGTGTTGAGACAGAAGAAATAAATTGATTAAAGTGACACTAGTATGTGTGTTCTATTGATATACATAAAATGCGATTATATTTGTTAAAACAATGAACTAGATAGCAAATTAAATCAAAGAAATTCAATTTGTACATACTAATCTATGAGGCCGATGGATTTTAAACGCATGACTACGGACACATGTAATAAGTACCATGCGTTTTGACGGACACCTTTCGGATGGCTATCCGTCAACTTCAATCTTCAATTTATATTACGGACACATGTACGATGGTCATTCATAAAGTTTCAGGACTGGGCCTGTTATCCGTACATTTTTATAACTTACATTTCTGATATTTAAAACAATGATAACATAACATGTGACAAATAATCCAGTGAAATATCCGTAAAATATCTTAATAGTTACTCTTTATATTGAATTTTATAAACAATGCGTTGATACTGCGCGGAGCAGTTTGGGACGTCATTTTGACGTTACATAGAATTAAATCATCAAAGTTGCCAACTTTGTTCAAGTAAATTGCATATTATATATACAACAAAGAACTGCTTAACTGTTTCATTTGTTGATGAACAATATTTATTATAAGTTTTATATAAAACTATATTATTTTTACCCTACAACTTGGATATTTTTATTTTTAACAAATATGACCGTGTAATGCACAATTTTTCCATTGAGTTAAGATTATGATTGTTGTTTACCTGTTTATAAAGATCACTACGATATCGTTTCAATATCTGAAAATAATTTGAACAACTACACATTCATAAATAACTTTTGCTTGAAGGTAAAAATCATGTTTTCCAGCATGAAATACTTTTTTAAAAACACACAACATGGCTTGAAACATTTAAATAGCCGAAATCTGCTCCGTCATTTTTGACGTTCATTCTTAATTGGCGTTTAAAGCAGCTCACGCAATTGCTTTTATATTCATTTTCTTTCTTGTACAGCAATCACATTGATTTAAAAATTCGCACTTTTTATATCAATAGCTTTGTGCATCATCAGTCATGTTTAAATTGTATCTTCATCTTCAAATTTTTCAAAAACTTAATGATTATCTTTTAATACTATTAAATACTAAGCAAGTGACTTCAAAGTGCTCCGTAATGCTGTTTATGCATTTACATGTACATTAATTTGCATAAAAACAAAACTGTCAAAGATAAATAAGTGAAATTTCAAACATAAATCGGAAATATAAATAAACAAATTATTACAAAGTTTTAATGGGATAACTTGATTATTAGAAAAGTTACAGCACCAGTCCCGGAACTTTATGAATGACCCTCGTAAGCCTTGGTATCATAGTCAAACGCTGTAACCAGTTGACCACCGAGACAGGTGAGTGTAGAGTAAGTACTAGTATGTAATGAAGCTGTTTTAATGATACTCCTGCAAAATATAGAAAACCAAAGCTACAATCAGTCAATCAGTCAATCAGTCAATCAGTCAATCAGTCAGTCAATCAATCAATCAATCAATCAATCAATCAATCAATCAATCAATCAATCAATCAATCAATCAATCAATCAATCAATCAATCAATCAATCAATCAATCAATCAATCAATCAATCAACTAAACATTCCAAACGACGAGCCTCTCAAACAATGGGAGTTCCATTCCTTAACAAAGAAGCTTTTCTGACCCAACTTGGATAGGTAAAAAGGTTGTTTTCAAGATTAACGTTAGATACTGTTTAGCTTGGCTGCGCACGTTTCAGAAGTATGTTGCGCGGTTATATAATGGTTACATATTGATTTTTGTAGTTAATAGAGGTTAAGAAATGTAGTTTATCACCAGAGGTTACTGTAAATCACTTTAAATTCACGAAACCCACATTTCGCGAGATTTCGAAAATTTCAGCATATTTTACCATTCGCGAAATCATGAAATTAAAACAACATGGTATATTTCTTCTCTGAAAATAAAATATTTATTTCCTTAAAAAATTGAGCAAATTGTTGAGAAAGAGTCCTCGTATTGTCTTTCACACATTTTATTGTACCATTAAGCACTAAAACGCACACCAGTAACAGGTGTGGAGGCTATACCAAACGAGATGAACCTGTCATTGAAACAGCTATACTGTGAACAGAGTGCATCAGGCTTAAAAACGTCGTGAACTGTTACATAAGCACGACATTCAAATAATAAAGATTGAATTTTACTAAAATTGTTATTCTTCTAACATCACTCAACCCAAAACAATACCAAAGCACAGAGAATGATATTCAAAGTTTAAATGTTCTACCTCCAAAACGCACACACAAATCAAATGCACGTACAACATACACATTAGCCATGACATTTAAACAAGAAAATTAGATAGCAGTTCACTTAAATAACTTAAAAGATAGAAATATCGTTATCAGGTCGGTAATCATAGAAAACTACCATTCGGATTGAAGTGATTAACAGTATTTTAATACTAGGATAAAATATGTATTAAGAATAATCCAATAAATTATAAACACTGTCTTTAAAAACTTGATCTTGTCAACACTGTTAAAGAATCTGTTAGCTATGCCTATGGCAAACACAGAAGATGGGCCGATAGATTTTAAAACAATAGTTTATAAAGGAATAACGCTTTGGAATTGTGATATGGGGAGAATAAGGAATATGGAAATACTGGATGACGATGTTTTCGTTTGCACCTATCCCAGATCAGGTAAACCAGTTTGGTTTGGGAATAACAGGGTCCTTACCTAGAGATTGGCTCAAATACCCCGATATTCACCGACATTGGGACAATGCTTACAATTGCCATGGGCATAACCAGTTAGTTATTGCAACGGAAATTCAAAGAAGTAAAAATTGAAAAATTGTCACTGGACGAGTAGGTGATCATAGCTTTTACATTTATTCATAACTTGTTGTTAATGTTTAAGGCTCATTCTCGTGTAACCTGGACACATAGCCGTATACAATAACTTTTTATAGTTGCAAAATGCTTACTTTTAGATTTGTACCGGTCAGAGGAAATTATTTCCGAACAATTTTAGCTTAGTACATATATCTTTGAAAATATATATACATTTCAATATTGACCAGGGGTTGTTTCAAATAAACGTTTGACTTATGACTAGTATGTTATGGTATATATCATAAAAGCGCCTTGTAATATACGGTTAAACAATTAAATATTTATTTTACGCACAAAGCCCGTTAAATAGTTGACCAAAACTGAATTTACCTCTCTTGAAGTCTTGTTCAAAGCTTTGTTAAAGATGCTATGCCTGTATCTTTTAGGTCAGAATTGTTTACATCTTACATTTCAACCATATTTATGCAGTGAAACCTACTCCCGTAAATATGAGAAACTGTCAAATATAGTTATTCATGCATGTAAAATATGACAGAAAAGATGAATTTGTTGAAAATGTCTGGCCCGCAAATTCGACTTTGTTTATTTACGTTTCGACCCATTGCGTCGAAACAGTTTAATATTTAGCTTCTAATAATTGATACTCTCAGTTGACTCGGTGGTGCAGTGGTAACGCATCCGCTTTGGGTGCAAGAGGTCCCGGGTTCAATTCCCGGCTCTGGCAAGGGTTTTTAGGTTTGATTTTTTGTTTTGTAGTTGTTATGTTTTTACTTTTTGTCCATAAACACATTATTTGTCACAATATTTTGCAAATCCTTTTGCAATATTAATTTATTTAGTATACTTAACATTTTGGAAGATTTGCGGCTGATTATAGGGGTATAAAGATACAGACCTAGCATCTTTAAGTGGACACAAACACATAAATCAATAGTGATCTAATTTTATCAACCACTATGAGTTCAAAATTACCCTGTAAACGCGAGAAAATCGTTTATGCAGCGATATGGTTATATGCGACGTAACACAAAAACTTGAGAAAGTGCCGATACAAATATTTTCGCTTTAAAGAGTATATAAATGTTGTTATTGGTTTCATCACTATAAATGATTTTCTTTTCAAAAGTACATGTACATGTATATAGTTTTAAAAGCAAGTGCAAAGACGATACCTTCGTACTATCACTTGTGCCTAATATGGAATATATTGTTTTGAAGGGTGATACAATTTGCTCTATAGAAATTTATTCACAGGATTATACCGTTGACGAAAATACTATTAGAATGTTTTAAGTATATACTATGGTACATTGCTTTTTACAAACACATAGTGCAACCGAGGTTGTATATATAAATATATGCATCATATTAGAAATGCAAATTAAATTCAATGTTAAATTACAAAAATTACCAAAGCGTTACATCATCGCAGATACCTCGTATATACTGAACCCCGCGGACCTATTCATTAAATTAGGTGATATCCGGAAAACTAGACATACATTTAAATGTGAAATATAATACACTTAACTACAAGAGTTGTAGGTTTATTTAATCCCAGGGTTTAAATTATTATGCAAAGTATATATGTACACCTATTTATTTTCTCGACTCCGGTTGTAAACAGTTATATAAACAATTCATAGATGTCTGCTTTTAGAAATAAGTTAAAACAAAACAAATCCGACATTCGTTAGCAATCCAAATCCAATACGAGTTGCGCCGCCTTATTTATCTCATGAGTATTCAAACGCATCGAAATTCCACCCCAAAAGCGCTGATTTTAGGTGCATTTTACAACAGTGGATTACGCTGTTTAAACGTAAGAATTAGTTTTTTGTGCACTACAGCAAGGTCAAAGTGCGTGTGCATCTCCGAATTGCTTTTTGCCAAATATTTTCTCTGTTGAAAATTGAAAGTGAGTCGATTTTGTCGATCACAGTTGATTACAGTAATGCCAGTGATCCTTTTTGTAGTTTCACGTGTGTCGAATAAAAAATGATTCATTTTACACACACACAATTCCGTGTTAAAAGCGCGATCGTCGAGA
>Ga0224511_10000588_pt1 | contig 18126 bp, 5 predicted proteins | sample SF_May12_sed_USG_2_FD_169988 | JGI IMG/M metagenome (GOLD analysis project Ga0224511, IMG submission 169988) | Sediment microbial communities from San Francisco Bay, California, United States - SF_May12_sed_USGS_8_1 | ecosystem: Environmental > Aquatic > Marine > Sediment | place: USA...
ATAACGGCTCCTGCGTTAGTAACGCAGTAGATTATGAAAAAACACGATGTTTTACCAACGATTTTGTCTTTCTCACTTGAATTTTGAGGTCAGTAATAACAGATTTCTACACTGAACATAACTTGACCAGTATTTTTGTTAATTTTAATATTTATTTTTTATTTTTATTTCTTGAGCATCTGGAGGTCAGCTGCTTTAAAGGTCAGAATATATAAACTAAAGAAAACACTTACGCTGAATATCGTATCGCAGTGAGTAGTGTTACAGTGTGAACATGTACTGCATTGTTATTGTGACAAAACTGAAAAGTAACAAGCAAATGTCTTCCTTACGATATAATATAATAGTTATGTTGTCATTCAATGTCATAATTACGCACACAGATGACAAAAAGTATTGTACAATTGTGTATAAAAAGATTAAAATAAAATAAATATATTAAAAATATATGCAATGTAATATACAATATGGATACTTAGCAAACATATCTTATTTATTTTAGATAAAGAATTCAGCCACGTTATTCATATCTGAGGTAAATGAAGCAAATTTTATTAAAAAAAATATATCAATAAGAAAACGAATTTCCCATTTGCCTCCTTTTTTGCCTGTAAAACTGACAATAGCGCATACATGTGAAAAAAGTTTCCTTTACGGTGAAGTTATATTTATTGTTTTGCACAGAGAGTTATCAAACATAGGTTTATTGATTTCTGAAGAAACATAAAGGACATTGGACTGTTTTTATTTTTTATTATTGACACGAAGAGAATAGTGCGACATGTGTTAAAGACTAATTAAAGATACGTGTACAATATAATTCAAATAAAAGCGACACAGTCTAGTTTGAAGCAAAACATCTGATACACAGCTAATGAAACGAGACAACTCACAAAATTAACAAAACACACACTATATTAATATATCAAAGCTGTGTAATCAATACGTTTTAGGACTGTTTGTTATATTGTTATACCATTAACTAACACTGTTTCAAGGTTTATTTCTCACTCTGCACATATATCGTAAAGGTGATATGAGGAACAAGGGAAATTAGTCGAATAAAACAATGGTGATGGTAATCTTAAAACGTGTGTTATATGCTTTTTGTTCATGTAAACTATTCGAGACCCTAATACGATACTTAATGCGCAATACAAAAACACAGTTACATGTATTGGGTCAATACGTAAACCGCTTTAAAAGCGGTTTAAATACGTATAATGTGTACGTTTACCTGAACGACGCTAACAAATACTCGTCTGAAAGATAAATAAACATAGGTTTAACGTATGATACAGTATATATGCCAACATATATTATCAATTAAGAACAATACAGTATTTGCAGATTTTGTCTATCTAAAGGCCAAATAAAAATACATCTGGTTTCTGTGACATTCCGCAAAAATAGGTAGGGTAAGTAGGGATGTTTTCTTCTTCTTTTTTACCGATTGTGAGTGAGGGGTGACGTTATGGCGACCAACTCGAACATACACCTCTAGAATGCATGTGGACGTTAAAGCTACCATGTTTAATTTTGTAACATACGACAAAAGCCGTTTGCAACCAAATATATATTATCGAACCCACCTTTTTCGTACTAAAGCTTTGCACCATTTTTTTCACTCAAATGGAAAAAAGGTTTAGCTTAGGGACAAATAAAAAGGTAGGGTCGAGTCACCGGAACCAGACATATATTTTATAAGTGAAAATAACGTGGTTTATCTGTAAGTGAACCCAGCAGCTGTTCTTCGAAATGTCAATGCTTCTTTCAAAACCGATTCACGCCACCATAGATTGAGAAAAGGTGTCGTTGAAAATCGGTAGCGAAGTCGTTACACAGTATGGCAGTGATAAGACAGCAGACAAAATCAACCAGCGTATATCAGTCGCAGCAATTATGGCTGGAATTAGTCTTTTTCACATTACTAGCAGCTGTCCGTGTGATTTAATTTATCACCACAGAGTGTCGTTTGGTCTCTTTTGTCCCCCGTATACGTGTAAATGTAACGCAAATATATCTTTTTCGTTTTGCTACGACTTCCGACAATTGATCAACCTGTCAAACAACGTACTGTAAAAACTGCATGAAAATGGTTTGACGTAATTTTTCAATAAATATATTTATAACAAGAAATGTCTTTAAAAAAGACAAACGGCGTCGGATTAAAAAAAGGAAAAAAGTACTTGTTAATAAATCTTACACAGATGACGGAAAACTTAGAATGATTATTGTCAAGGATCAGTGGACAGCAATTTTGGCGAACTTTGTTAGAAAGTAAGTGATATCTTCAAATTCCGTTAAGGACATTTATTACTTGTGTAATGACAGACAGAGGCAGGAAAAACTTACAAGTATTATCTTGTACACAAAGCACATGCTCAAGTCAATAACATTAACTGACATTTTTCAACTCAAAAGTTGTTGCGTCATATAATCTAAACAAATGAACTCCTAGTCGCAAACATGGGCAACAATAAATATAATTATTCATAAAATAAAATGTTTTTATTGTTCCAGGTTTTAATTTAATTCATTACTTATAATAGTGGAATTTAACCTCTTAGATTCAGTTAAATTCCAGAGTTAAATCTAACCTTCTTGCAAATTTTACAGCACATACTTATTGCATGACTCTCAACGTGTAAACCCCAGAATCTGGACGTAGTGAGGCTAATGTAATAATTATTGGGTAATATGTCAAACTTTTACTAAAAACCAATTCACATCTGGAGACGTAATTCATTTTATCCATAAAATATTTTGCTTGACACGTTACTATTTATTGTTTCAATATCAAAAACACTTTAGAAAGCAATACCCCAAAAATTAATCTACGAACGAAGCAAAATGTCGTAAAACGCACGCATTACAATAGTGTGCGTTTCAGGTTCATCCAATCGAAAACGGGATTTTCTCTTGTTCCCCACACGTCATTTTCAGTGCTTATGAAATCATCCAATAGAACGGCGGATTGCTGAAATCCCAGACAGACGTCATTATACAGAAATGTAGGTCAAAAGTGAGCTTAGACAGCTACGCCGAAAATTTTATTTTAAGGGGTTTCAACGATAAATGCTGACAACAATAACGTTTCCATTTTTTCACCAGTATCCTTGTGCGTTACATTGTGGGTTTAAACCATCTTTTCGCTTTAGCAAACCTCACACTTACTCAACATTTATTGAAAAATAAAATAAAATGCAATGAAGAAAACGAATGAAGGCTTAAATGCATTTATTTTACTTTTATATGACCGATGCCTTTATTTAAGGCCATATCTCAAACATATCGACATTGCATTCACTCTTACAAAATATGTGCGTCAATCTAAATACAGCCATAATTATGCCTATGGTATATATATTTGTACTATAAACAAAACTAATTGTTAAGTATGCATTAACGTAATTTATGCAAAGCATATGATTTAATACTGACATATCGTAATGCATATACATGATACATGCTTTACCATATTCTTATCATTAGACTTTAGATTTTTCCTCATGTTCCCTTCGTTATTTAATGTGACAAGTCCCTTTAGTTTTCTTGATGAAAGTTACTTAAATGTAACAAAATACATGTATACTGTAACTAAAGAATTAAAAGTAGGTCACAATAATGACATTAACGTGGGTAAATGGTATTGTTGTTTAATATAGAACATATGTCTTGATCGTTTTCAATATAAACTAAGTTAATACATGTAGGTCAACAAATGTGTCTGTGTGTGTTCGTTTATTAAATTGTTGTAATTTGTCTCAATATTGCTTATTGAAAAACTAAATTGCGCTATATATTTTTGTAATTTAACGTATGTGCAAATATGTCGACTCATTTCCCATCTGCTATTCGTGAAATTGGTATGTGAATGTCACTTATTGCAAATCTGTAAGATAAATGGAAAAGTTTATTAAATACAATTGAGTAAAAGGCAGATGGCAACATTATGTAGACCAAGGACACATGCAATATCTAGGGAACTATGAACAAACGACCCACATAAACAGAAATAACCGGCGCAACGTACGGGCGCCAAACTTGATTTAGTATAATACTATTTTTGGACGTTGTTTTTGTGCATATTATATTGTAATAAATGCCATTTCGCCTACAAATTATAAGTTGCCAATATATAAAAGCCGCTTGTGCAATGAAGTCAATTTTATCTTTTTTTAATTGTGAAAAAATAAAACAATAAAACACATAAATTTAAATTCTTAAACATGACAACAATATACTGACGCTAAAAAGAAAGTGTACACTTCATACATTTTGACACATTGTGTTAAAACAATAGATTGACGCATTACTATCCAGCAAAAAAACATAACGATGCGTTATTTTGCACATGCTGCATGTAAAATGTATGATGAGATTAAAATTACACTTATTTATGTCACTTATGAAACAATAATAAAGAATTCATTAAGACGATACTGAGGCGTTTTTGCGCAAATAGTTATGAAGAAACTACCGGTTAATATATAAAGAAATATTCAGGACATTGAACTGTTAATAGCTGCACTAGTGATACGTAGAGAACAATGCGACATGTGTAAATATAAATTAAAGATAAACTTGTGTAAAATATAACTTATACCAGTCAGGCAGAGTCTAGTTTGAAGCTCCATGAGAACTTGAACGAGCACAACAGATGATAAAAGGAGACAACCCGCAAAACAATAAAAACACAATATAATATTAAGACAAAGCAGTGCATTTAGGAGTAGTTGTTATATTTATATTATTTTTTTTATTAATTACCTAGATGTTCCAAAAAGCTTATTTATCGAAACACGTGAGTTGTAGGCGTTTTGTTTATGAAAAATGTTCGAGAAACGAATATTATAGACTAAATGGCACGAACCTAATAGTATACATACCAATAGTATCAATATACGTGTATATACATGCTAACTAAGTGCGTACTGCATCTGTAATATATACGTATGCGTTCTTTTCCATGCACAATTTAAACACCTGCTATGATACCCAAATTAACTTAAACAGATATCTACCACCGGTAAATGAATGATGTTTACGACGATCTTTTTATGCATAGTTTCCAAGTTTAAACCAGTTAAACTAGCCTATAAAATGACTATATAATGCTCTACACGAAAACACTTTTATCGGAATACTACGTAAACCATTTTAATGGCCTGCTCAAATAGGCAACACATTTGTGTTTACGTTTACCAGAACAGCGATAAATATAATTGTTAATTATAATATTGATATATTTTGGGCTGCACTTCGCTATATAAAAGGCACATTATGATGAACCAACTTGATACTAAAACTATCTGTTATAAGTCTGGGTGTTACATCCAATTGTCTGATGAACATATAAACATACGTTTTATACTAAAACAAACGATATCAATCACTGACAGTTCATAAATGCACTACATAATACAAATGTGCATATATTAACAAAATCGTGGTCTATCTGTTTGTAAGCCCTGTTCTGCTACGCATTGTATCGACTTGTCAATGCTCCTGTCAAATCCGATTCATGCCCCCATAGACTGAGAGAAAGTATCGTTAAACATCGGTAACAAAGTTGTGTGTTATTACACTGTATCGAAGTGATACAATTGTAGATAAAAACAACACTTTCTGTTTCTTTTTCACATTACCAGCATCTGTCCCGGTAATTTATTTTGTCTCCACAGAGTGTCGTTTGGTGTCATTTGTCCCCTGTAAACATATACGTAGGTTGTATGATGAATTTATGGACTTTTGTTGCTATTTCGTTATTTCTTTATTGAAATGTACAGAAAAATACATATTCTAATTTGTTTGACTTATATGAAAAATATCAGTATTCTTCGAGAGAAATATGTTTTTGGTATCAAATTATAAAGCTGTTAAAACAAATGATGTACTTTGCTAAAGAATTGATTACTTTTAGCCACTTGACCGCCAAATTTAATGCCCTTTACCAATCTTTTAGAGAAAAAACAATCCGTTTGGACATAGAACCTTCTTCAAAATTGTGGAGTATTTTTGTGACGTCGTGCTCCGCATCATGTGTATATGCCATCTTAAAATAGGCATAACATTTGTACTTTGTAGAAATTGTACATGCTTTTTTCATCATATATTTGAAAAGGTGGAGAAGGTAAATTATACAACGTGTTAACATGTTTATCATCTTATGTTTTTACTGTAAGCAAAGTCCTGAACTTTATCATACAACCCTCGTATTAGCCTAAAAGGAAACTTATTTGTGTTGTGACGACTTTTTACAAGTACATGTACCACGCAATCTAAGCCTGAATGAAAATTATTGATGACCTTCTAAACATTATCAAACCATAGAATTCGTCTTATCGACCATTCCATGTTTTTAGAATGATAACAACAAAACAATGCTTATGTTGTTGTACAATCTTTACCTTAAAAGCGGAGACATTAAAACGTTTCAGTTCTTTTGAAGGTTACTATACATTGAATGTAAATAGTTAATGAAAAATGCATGACATAGCATAGTGGTATAATAAATGAAGATTATACTTACAAATCTATCAAATACTATCCGATTTCTAACCTAAGTAAGTTACAGGATTTGAATCTCGTTCTCTTGAGTATATTTACATCAACCCACACGGCCAGGAAGATACTTATTGAAATGCATCACACATGCAAATACAATAAGTATGCAATATATCGAACATTTTTATATACCAATAACTCTATTTAAGATAATATGGCCAATTCTAATTTGTCATACGAAGCAGGACGTAGTTTCCTGCGGTTGCGGTTATTTTTGAAATAAACACGCAAACAGAGTTAGTTGCAAAATACTAAAAGTGTTTCATTTACTTTGTATTTCCTTGTCTAGAACATTTTTTTGTGGGAAAAGATAACTGTTAGAGAATTATCTTATTTCTAATTCGCACACAACACAGCCACACGTGTGTTGGGCAGATATGTCCAAATACCACATACTGAATACATTATTGTCATTATGATGAAAATGTAGATATTTGTTAGCAAGAAACTTAAAGGTGAAATAAGGCTGTAAATATGTTTATGTCTCATCAAGCTACAGGGCATGGCAAAAATCCACTCTTTGAAATTGTTTCAACCAGTGCCAATATAGAAATATTTTTATCAAGATGTCTGGTACAATAAGCATGGCAATTATAGAAGCGCTTTGTTTGACCACTATAGTCTGAACTTGTCATCATTCTTATTCCCTAGATAGCCACATTTAAGAAGACATTTTACGCTGCTTCTAGAAACACATTTCCGAACGTCAATGTTTGCAACACATAGTTCTCGGACTAGACTGTATATATGATAGACATATAAAATATAATATGGTCAATAAGTGTGTTGAGTGAAAGAACAATAAAATATTTGCTTTTTCAGTGTTTCCTGTTGTGCAGTATATTTTGTATTTTTGAGTTCGCCTTTTTGTCATGGTGATCTAAAGCTTAACTACTATTTTACGAAAGCTAGTAATCTAGTCTACTTGAACCACATGATTTCCATTCGCCGGATATATTAATAATTTGTTGATAAAATTGTATAATCAAGTGCACACGTAGTTAAGTAATTCATGTAGCTAAGTTAAGTGTTATATAATAGTGATATGCTTAAAAGAATGATCGTAATCATGAATACTAACGGAAATGATATTTGAAACCGTTGCTAAGATACAACCACAAGTTTTCATGACAAATGCACATTGCATGCAGCGTTACATGTACCAGTACATCAGAAAGATCAAACTAAGTACACCAGACAGATCAAACGCACGTCCTGGAGATCAGGTGTGTGTCTACGTAACTTTATCTACTTATCGATGTGTACTTTGTCACTATTGGCTCTAGGGAAAATACTCGTGCTTTAATGTCTTGTAAAACGAAACAATTACGAAAGCAGCCGCCTTATATATTAGGCAATTTTGTATTAGAGTTGTTTGATGTTTGAGACAAATAATATATTATACTGTAATTCTAATATACATGTTTATGATTAAGTCACATTTCATAGTTCTTTAACAAATATAAATTAATGATAGCAATGAATTGATGGTTACAAATGAATCAAGCATATAAACATAATTATTTTCATATTATTTCATTTCTTTATTATAACTTTTAAAGACAACAACTATTATTTGTCCAGTGCACGTGACTACGTCTGACTAATTTGTACACGCAGATGGTGTATATAATTAGAAAATATATTTTAAACATGATTGACTCTGTATCTGAATTGTATGCGTTATTTTCGATAGTTAGAATTACCCCTTATATACTGCATTAACTGATGTAAGCATTTTGTTTTAATTCACGTAATAAAAAGTATAATGCCTATTAAAACATACATGTTGCTTAACTAGTAAATACTTGTTGCCAAAAAAATTACCTGCACATAGAGTGCAGTTAATTGCATTTATTATGTAATTGGTATCAAAAATAAACCAAGATTTAACCAGTTTTTATTTGGTTTCGCATCATTTTTATTCCTGAAATTCATTAAATACTTGATTTGGTTACCCGTGCAAACAATCTTGTGTCTATGATATTTCAGTCAAACAAAATTAACCTCACAAAAATGTCCAGTAAAGTCAATTTGACATTTTGCATTTTTAATTCCTTGAATATGTAATGTGTTTACTAGCTGTATCCCCACGCAGGCTATGCTTCCTAGGGGCTTTCCCTTTTCACAGTTTAAGTATAGCTATATTAATGGGCAATTTGAATCTTCCTTTGGTAACCAGAAACATTTATTTCGAATATTATCAATACAATGTAGTGTTATTAGGCATTAAACTTATTATATGCTGTTGAGAACTATTGTCAACGTTTTGGCAGATATATTATATGTATTTTAATGATTAATTACCGAAACAGTGTCCAGGCTACATAAAGTTTAGAACTTAGAACTTATTTTGGTATACATCAAACCGGAATGTGACAAAACAATATGCCTGTAAAACATTTTTGTTGAATGTACACATCCTTTTGTGAATAAATCGTATTTGTTTTTGTTTTGTTTGACGATATATTGTCGTTTTTCAGCATGGATTACATAATAGCACGGAGGTCAGTCTACTGTATTTATCGGTATAAAGTGCATTCCTTGTAAAGCACGGAGGTCAGTCTACTGTATTTATCGGTATAAAGTGCATTCCTTGTAAAGCACGGAGGTCAGTCTACTGTATTTATCGGTATAAAGTGCATTCCTTGTGAGTGTGGAAAACTTCGACACCAATTATAGAAAAATGTCAAACGTTTGCAATTGCAGCCGTAGTCAAGTACACGATATATGTGAAGCTCATATGGTATTAAATACTGAAAATAAAGGTTTATTAATATTTTGTCTCCACCTCATAACACAAGCTAGCATCCGATTGCTAAATGTACCTTAAACGTCTATAGAAAATCTTGTTTTAAAATTATGTAGCATATTTCTAAACATGTATATTTATTTTAAGTAACACACGCAATAATTAAGTATGACGTTTAAACGAGGTTTAAAAAACAAGACGTAAATATGTGGAAAAGTTGTTTAAAAAACAAAGCCACATGTAATTTCGCGTATTTGAGACAAGGCTTTTGCAGCTAATTTACACGCAAGTCATACATTCAATACAGTTTGAGATAAAATGTGTCATCATTTCCTTTAACGGTGTAGGCGGTATGTTTATGATTATTAGTGGATGTTTCTCGCCACACGCACTTTAATTATATGTTATTAAGTCTAGACCGATGTGTGAAAGCATTCATTAACAAATTTGTGCAGGCACTCAATTATGGCGAAATATCAAGTACCAACCATTAAGCATACTTCCATGGCCAAATGCCGTTGCTATAATATGTCTAAGCTTGGTACGTTTGCCTTAATGTCGCTACTTCGACAATTAACCAAGAGCCTTGTTTGTTTTTATTATGGTAAATTACGCACATAACCGGATGCATTGGCACGACAGTGCACTGAAAACGACAAAATCAAACACTTTATTATTTCCAAGCGTGCGCTCAGACAAGGGTTTACTTTCCTTTGATACACAACACACGTTAAGCTGCCCTAGGCGGCCAAGTCTTACCGTAACCCGTCTGGTGTGTAACAAATTGTTGGCAGCTGCCAACTTCGTTCTTTGTTATTATGTACTGCCTACCAGTGTTGCTTGACAATTTTCAGTTATGCGAATGTACAGTGTTTGAATTGTTTATCTTTTATTTATTTTCTGTCCCTATCAAAAAGTCCTTCATTTTAAGTGAAGCTTGTTTTGCTTAATATATTAGTACAGTCATACGTTCTTAGACTAGAAAAATAAACTTAAATAAATCTTATGTATTTATGTAACAGTATTGATTTGAAAAGTAATGGTACAGTGTAAAATGACATCGACATTCCTGACAATACATACGTAGGAATATGATTTATAATTTTTAAACAGGTTAAAACAATATTATTTTCGGGTAGATATTATACATCAGATAGGCGCTTTGAAAACGAATGAACTGCGAACGCGTTGAGGCTTAACGGAAATTCAAATATGCGCGGTGTCGTTTGTATTACGTCTGCAATTCACATACATTTGTTGTCAACTGTCCTTTCTTGCGTCAAAAGGAAGAAAAAAGGAGAACATAATAAAACATTTTAATTTAGGCAAATTGTCTACTTAATTAAAAATTAAATAGTAGCTGCAAATTTGGCTATTGGCAAGATTGGTAGAGGGATAAAACAATAAAAATAATTTATAGTCAAAACTATCGATGTCTTCATTTGAGCCTATATCTCGAACATGGAAGAAAAACAATATGAAATTGTTGTTATTTACATTAAGCTTGGTTTTTATTTTTTGATATAACTGATAAAAGTCCTTTGTCAATTTAAACCTAGTAAATAATGTCGATTATGTTCATGCGTGCGTTGTGCATTGAACAGTGGAAACACGGATTTATAAACGTAATTAGATTGAACATATAAAACACGCAAAGACACTCCTGGAGAACAGTCGGAACAATTATTGCTGGAATAAGCTGGAATTAGCTGTCGTTTCGACATTACTAGCAGATGTCTTAGTTAGTTATCGTGTCTCCACAGTTTGCCGTTTGGTACCTTAACAAATACAGTTGAATAAAAATGGAAGAATAGATCCTTTTGTCACGACATGCAAATCATTTACATTGTATCAACAAAAAACACCAACGATCTGAATACGATCAATGTCACTGTTATGTAGGTAATACACTTAAGACTAAAATGTCGCTATCTGATTTACGCTAGCAAATGTGCTACTGGCATTACATTAATACGTTTTGTTTTAACTGCATCTATCAACAACCGACATATTTTCCCTCCCATGAAGACGTTGTCAAAGGGAAAGTGTTAGATGTAATTTGACAAAAGGTTAATGAAAAAACACTGCTAGGGACGGACGTAACTGCCACGTTGAACGGCTGTGATTTATTTAACACTATGCTAGACGCAATCTATTTCAACTCGTTAATATATCAAGCAATGAAACACAGTGTTGCTGAAAACACATATACATATTAAGGTAAGACCATTGTCATGGATGCATAGATTTGCAGCTAGGAAGAAGTTTCAAAAACTTTATTTACTTGAAACATATGCCATTTACAGACGATCCACCACACCGCTTTTCACAGTTTTTCACAGTTTTTTTTCTGAACCCCGTCAGGTGGTTCATCGGTGTTACATGAATATTGAACAATCTTAAAAATTCTTCTTGTCAAATTTATTATGGCCTAGATATGTGGTATGTAGTATCAACTAGTGGTCCTTTACAAAGAGTGTTCAAAAACTGCCCCTAGAGTCAAAAATGGCCCGACCAGGGAGTCATAAATTTAAGATTGTTTTATAAAGGTAACATTTGTCCATATTTTAAATATTGCTTCTGTGTGGAATTGTGGCTCAAATGTGACTTTTTGACCTATTTCTAAGCGATCCATGTCCCTCTAGGGCCTCTTGTGTAATTTATTTCATAATATTTTTACAGAACATGGTAGACATAAATTAGACATGACTGTTACACAATCAGTTTGTCATAAAGTATTAATTAGTATGCTTTACGCGATTGTACTGAAATCGACTATTTTGTCAAACGCGTCTCTAAATAGGGCAACATTTAAGTGTTTTTTTCCCCAAAAGGATCTCTTTGCGACTGCAATTGTGTAGCTTGGAAATGTATATGAAATGATAGCCACAAACATGGAATAAAATTGCTTATAAAGGAATCGTTATAAGACGGACTCCGGATTTAGAGTAATGTACTGCGTAAAAGACGCATTTTGGCGTCTTGCATTATTTATACACAAACACATTAGATATCTAATATTGTAGACAATGCAGGGGAAGGTCTTAGGAGACCTTGTCTACGCATTGGGTTTTCCTTTAAATTTTTATACATGTTATCACATATATAATTAACTTTAAGAGAAAAACAATGCAGAAAATTACTGATAAAGCAGACAGGGTCAAGTGTAAGGGGCTCTATGTCAAAGTGGCCTGTACAAGAAAACAAGGTTAGCACATCAAGGCACATGCAGAACAATGATTAACACAGATAAACATGTTTTAATGTGTTATTTAAATAAACAAGATACTGTCACTGACTCGCATTGGGGGTTAAAATCAGTAGTCTGCAGCTGTAAACGTCACACTTACGTTACGTCAGGAATTGTTTACATGACGTTACCCAACAAAAACAGTACCATAATAAATTAACGGCGGCCAACAATGTTTTATGGAAACATCGAAAACAATTATACGTTAGCGTGGTATTTTTCGTTATTTTTAAAGAACTGTCTCGTGGTTGTTTCCTATTAACCGGAATTCAAATCCTACAAATGTAACCGCAATAGACCACACGAACGCATAAGTTATTTCTTAACCAAATGATACTATGTATAACTGACCAAAAGCTTTTCACTTTTAAACATGAAGCTGATCATGCCTACTTTGCTTTTTGTTCACAAGGTATTTTTTCTTAACCAAATGATACTATGTATAACTGACCAAAAGCTTTTCACTTTTAAACATGAAGCTGATCATGCCTACTTTGCTTTGTTCACAAGGTATTACACAACGTATTCACATTAAATGATGTAAGGTTTTAACGATATACTACTGATGTGGGCACCATCGTAGAGCCATCGTTATCATTTAACATAATTCAATACACTTGTGACTATGGACACATTAAAAATAACTTTCGATTCGCTCATAATGTTGATATACATTCTTTGAAAGCAAGACATGCAATAAATTCTATAATCATGGTAAAAAATGCGAAGTCGCTGACGATTAATTAAATTACGTTATTCTCAATTGGAAAGAGCGATTCTTTGGGCATAACTGAGGGGAACGTAATAATACAATTCCATTCTCCATCGGAGTTGCTCTTTTTGAGTCTGATAGCGTATATCAGTGAAACCACCACGTTGTCTCTCGACAGCGCTACGGGAAGCGTATTGGAAACTCTAACTGTAGGTTCAGCTGGCAAACATTGCTTTATAAGCCCGTGCGCACAAAAGACAATTGGATTGAATATCGGGTGTTGCCACTCATTCACGTCTTTGTATGGAATATTCACAATTTAGTTATTGGCTGTTGACATTTAAGTGAAAGGTAAGATATTAATGCAATTCTATTTCAAAACTAATTGAAACACACTTTATCAATGAACAGAAACACATTGTGCTTAAAGAACATGCCTATCTGCGGTGCCGTTCTAATATATACGATATGGGTTTTCATAAGCGTTTGTGATAAAAAACACATTTTAACCATGTTATGTGCATGTGGTGTGTAAATACATGTATATAAATTGAAGAGATTGTTAAAAAAATGTTCCAAGCAATGTAGACATGTCAAGTAGATGGGCATCATGGTATAGTGGCCTGTACAAAATTAGACACACATAACAACACAAAAAACGCACAGAACAACAGGACGCACCAGACATTCAGAATAAACTATTTTTTTGTGTTTTTCGGATTTTTTATTTTTTATTGATGATTTTTTCTTGGAATTCTCCAATACATTTTTAGTAACCGCCGGCGTACCGTCAATGTTTTAGTCTGCTTTTTAAACAGCTGTTATATACTTTTTACAAAACTAAACAAGTACATGTAGACATTTTCAATGCCGCGCTATCACCATAATTGTTCCATTCAGTATGCGCGTTAACTTTAGTTCGACTTTAGCACTTCGGGCTATCCAAATAGAAGTCGTTAGAGCTCGAATGAAATTTAAATAACCCACATTGTATGTTGTAGTCATAATTTAATCTTAGAAATGCGTTGACTTGCATAACGTTTATTTTTGGTAGTGTATTTGTACGATTATATAGTATTTATGAATGTTTGTTTCTTTGTTTCGAATTTACTCCAACAATTTCAATCGACATGTCGGGGTATTTTGTATACAATTCTTATCGATCGACTGCCCTTTACTCGACTCGGGTTTTCAGGCTTATAGACTAATTCGTAGACTAGTTCAATTTGTGCATTTCCGTTTCAACTCGTGTCGATCTGTGTCGGAAATTCAAATACTTATAAAAATAAGCACTTCATTAGAAACAAGATTAACATTGTCAGAAAATCTTGTATAATAAGTATCCGAAATTGGTTAGCAACAGATCGAGATACGACAGAGGCCGTGGACGGCAAATGCCCATCATTATAAAAATACTATTAGCATAACCATTGTTTTGAACAACCAAATGACACGTAATTATACTTTTTTATTACTATAAGGTTATAAATATATGTAATTGTTTTTAGACGAACAAGATAGATACTTGAATGGTGAAAAGTCATCGTGAATTGTTATAAATAGTAATTGACACTTTTAATGCCATTAACTACTGGTGATTTTTCAAAGAGAGTAACGTAGTATACCATTGCGGTTGTTTTGCGTGCTATTACGTTGCCCTCGTTAGTTTACACCAAGGCCTATCTTTTATCATCATAATCGTCAAATTGCCTATATAATTTCACTTTTGCATATTCACCTCAATGTACGTGTTATAATGAGAAATAATAATAATTTAATAACATTTAATTGTTTAATTGTTTCGCTGCATGACTGGTGATTTTGTAGGGTAAAAAAAGGTTAAATATGACATTACTTATAATTAAGCCGAGCATTGAATATCTAGTTTTACACCTGACAAAAAAAACCTTCCCAGAATTAGGTTCGATATATTTTAATTAAATTATATATAAATATGAATTTCAGGTTATTTAATAAATATGTTCTATTTGTTGATAAGCTTGTTTCGTTTTAATTGTTTCAGATGCAGTGTAGCATACGCAGATATATAGCATTAACTAATACATGTAATATTTATTAAAACATGCACACAAGCGTTAGTTCAACATGAATCATTGATTGACATTATCATTTGATATGTGACACTTAATCCAATTATTTCCTTTCATCCTCAATAGAAATTCATGCTGACATGTCGAATCAAATAATTTTATGTAATTTCTCGGCACAATATCTCCAAAAGAGATACATACAGAAAATAGATTAATCATATTTAACTAACAAGGGACACGTGCAAATGTGCATGCATCATTGTCGATAAAAAAACAAGACAGATGATGTATTATTGCTTGAAATGAAAGAGCGATATTAATTTATTGCTTTGTTTGTTAATTAAAACATACAGTGTAGACGATAATTTTACAAAATCATCTGCTAACATAAGAGGTACAATCGTAGTTTTGCATCTGCATCGGCATTTTATGTAATAAACAAACACATAATCAGTAATCTTAAACCGAAATGTCTCATATTTTTTCTTTGTTTAACGAACATGTACGCTTGTACCAAGAGTATATTGTCAATTACTAACATAAGAAGTGCAGATGTGTTTTTGTATGTGTTATTATGAAAATAAAAGTGCGTTAACGGACGTGTACAATTGTTCCAAAAGCCTACCCTTACTCTGTGCCGCATTCCGTGTCAATAAACTGTGTTCCTCTATTTCAGGTTATTCTGTCTGACTAAATAATAGTATCACACCATGTACCCACCTAATCATAATACAACTTGAAGTGATGTCCAGACAAAAAATGTTGTAAACAGTGTAGACATGTCAAGTTTGAGGGCACCATGAAAAAAATGGCCCGTACAAAAACAAACCCACAGAACAGCACAAAAACACGCATACACATGTAACACCAAACGGCAAGAGACAATCAGATTATTTTGTTTTGTGTGTTATTTTGATTTGTCTTTTTGTATTTTTTATTTATGATGTTTTAAATAATTTCTCCAAGAAATGTTGAGTTACAGCCTTGGTACGGTTAATTGTTAATACAGAATATTGATGTCGTTAGTTCCAATAGTATTTACTTCAAACAATACAATTTCATGGTAACGTGCACATCAGAATTGGCATATAATGCAGTAGGTACAAAATAGAAACAAGTGATTGTGAAATATATAATAAAACTATATATAATTGACTTAAAGGCAAATATAAAAAGTAACCATTCTGCCAATCGAATGCGTGTAAAAAACGAAATCAGAATTGAGAAGAAAGCTCGGGAGCTTATGCACAGTCTTCTGATTAGGGTGTAACAAATCGAGTTACATGAAGTAAAGTACGTCAAATGCTGTTTTATTCATTATTCTAAATTAATATGTAAAAGTCGTTAACATACAGAAAATGTTATTGAGAAGTTTGAATAGGAGGTAGATAGGCAGCAAGAGAAGGGAAGGTAATGATGCCGTATTGATGTCGTTGGTCGCAGTAACGCTGACAACACGAAAAGAAGTTAATCTTAATTCAGCCTTAAATCATTGAACGAAGATCATGGTTAGTGTCATTGTCGGTGTATGAACTCATTTGGTCTGGATAATGGGTGTTGAGTACGTTTCCCTTTGAGAATTGTGATGTAAAATTTATAACAAATATAAAGTCGGCAAATGGCAAAGCGGACATAAACACTATTACCATTTTTAATTAGTTCATCGTAACACGTGCATATAATGTCTTTTTAAATGTGCGTTAGAACATCTTCATTGATTTCCAATGGGATTAAAAATAATTTTAGAAACAACATGGTTTAAATATATAACAGCAAAGGGAATACCCTAAAGTTAATTTCAACACAGCAAAATAAGATTATACTTGTGGTAAAAGTCTTTTCAAAGGAATCAAACTCTGAAACGTCTGCTGATGTCATTACTGTGTAAAACGATCCTCAGATCTGTGGTTATAGTATCTGGGTTCACCATGTGTTAACTGCGAACACAATATCTGCTAATACAACAAAAGGCTTTATAAACAAACAATAGTTTATACGTTTTTTTTGTTCTGCTAGTTTTATGCTGTTCTATGTGGGTTTTTTGTACGAGCCAATTTGTCATGGTGCCCTTACACCTTACTTGTTTAACTGTTCACAGCATTTTATTCATTGATCAATCTTTTCAATTTATATTTATATGCAATTGAATAATTTCACCTGCACATACTTTTCCCTTTGTTTCTGATTAAAGGTATGCGGTAATAAATCCTTTTTAAATGATCAAGTCACAAACGTTGTTTGCACTATTACTTCTCGTTAAACACTGACATGAAAGGGATGCCCATATAATCTGTTTAATTATGTTGTGTTTTTATTCAGAAGTGTGAATCCCTGTGCATCGTCATGGAAACAGAAGCCAATGTCACGAACTGTACCACCAACATCACTACTCACGGGGCAGTGGACAAGTATTCAAGCATGTCCATGATTCTTTACACCTACTTTCTACCCCTCATCGTATGTATCGGAATGGTCGGAAATCTGCTTTCCATTTACCTCATCCTAGTGGACAAGGCCATGCGAGCGGTGTCCTCAAGCATGTTCCTGATGTCACTTCTGGCGGCCGACACTGGGATGTTGTTGAGTCTGTTACTGGTTTGGCTCGAGGTTCTGGGCTACCCTTTGAACCATTTGCCAGTTGTGTGCCCAATAAATGTGTACCTGTCTTACGTCTTCGGATTTCTGGCAATATGGTAAGCTAGACACCATTAATTGTTAATGTTTTTTCACAAACGATTTAAAATGTTTTGCAGAGCAAATTACGCAACATTTTATGTAAACAACACTAATA
>Ga0224511_10000589_pt1 | contig 18114 bp, 8 predicted proteins | sample SF_May12_sed_USG_2_FD_169988 | JGI IMG/M metagenome (GOLD analysis project Ga0224511, IMG submission 169988) | Sediment microbial communities from San Francisco Bay, California, United States - SF_May12_sed_USGS_8_1 | ecosystem: Environmental > Aquatic > Marine > Sediment | place: USA...
GGATCATCGCGGTCCACGGTTGTTTATCGTCTACATAATGTACATGTAAATTGTATAAAATAAGCGATTCACCACCAGGGACCGCCGTGTTCGGCCATCGGGAACCGCGGTGTTCGTACACCGCGTCGCGCGATGTTCACTGCCATGGGCAATTGAACGCCGGTGACCACCCGAAATATCGGCAAAAACCACCGATCGCGGTGGTCTTTTTCAGCGGACACGCTAAGGTAAATCGCGGTGATGGGTGTTCAAATGAAGGTTCCGCGCTGGTGAAAAATGCTATTAGTTAGCTCCAGGAGTCCTAATGTTCATTAAATGGAAAGAAGTGATTTTGCAATTTCCCCTAAAACCCAAACTTGAGACAGACAATGTCTTTATTTGTCGACAATCTATTACATATTATAGGAAGCGACTGTTTTCTCAGAAAATAAAAAGCTGTCTGTGGTGGCCAGTTATTGTTGTGACTGTGGGTTTAAATGCTGTTTGGTACCGGATTTGAGCTCAACTCACTACTCTTACAAATAATATATATACTATAAAGTTTGAGAACAACAAGACGCAGATACAACTTTTAACATTTTAATCAACTTGAAGATTTTTTACGCTGATACCTTCGTCTTTCTATGAAGCACGTGACTAACACGGTAGCCTATTTGATAGATATCAGTAAGTACATATTTCACAGGTCTTCAAGAGTGTCTTGAGGGACTGACAAACTATTGACGTTCTCTGTTAATTATTAAATTTGTTCACATAAACGCACACAATAGTCTAAAATTAACTAAAACAACTAGGAAGCAGTGGTTTTGATTTAATATTTGGGAACAATGTTTTCTGGCTTTCTTACATTTTTACTAAAATGTTATCTGAAGGAAAATACATTGAATGCTTAAACCAAAGCCAATAAATTATAGGTATAATGCCCATTAGTTTCTTAAAAAACGTTTAGAAAATTCTTAATTAACTATAGTGCGTGTTCCACCATGGCGATTTCGTGTGTTCGCACTTTTTTTATATCACATCTCTTCAATTGATACCACCAACAGAATTAGACTGTTGTATTATACTTTGATGTCTAGTTGCACATATTTGCATATTAAATGCACATTTTAATTTTTATCAACTGGAATGTGACTTTGGGTATATTTGCATAAAGAAATATTGAGAAAAAATACAAGTCGAAAACTATTATTGTGAAGTTAAAATCATTGATACAACTTCTAAATAAGATGAAATCATAAATCAGCAATATGTATAAAGAAGCGTTTGCAAAATTTAATCGCATAAAAGGTGAAAGTGATTCGATGAGTAAACTTTTAACATTATCTTTTGACAAACCAAAAGTTGACTGACAGAGTGATTCATATACAGTGCACACCAAAACTCTGGAGACAACCTGTCATACTTAACGACTTACGGAGCCTACAACTGTATTTACTGGTAATGGATAAAAGTAAACAAATACATTGTAGTTGTGTTTTACTCCGGACTAAAGTTTGAAAGCATTTTAATTACCAAGGTACCCAAACTAACTAACTTCGCTTGTTTATTTACCAAGAGCGTTTGATTTAATGTAATTTCAGGGAAGTCAATTATCCTTTCCCAAAAACATATGTATGAAACATGTATTTTTGTCTTCTGGCAGACATATCTATCCTGAGCTGACCTACGTCTGCAGCCAGTGATCATTTGAACATTTTCTTATGCCATTAAGTAATTGTAAAAAGGCATTTTGATCCTATACATTCTCATCACAGTGATGTATTGCCGCTTCTATATACATGTACTTGTTTTTTTCTATTACAGCTTATATTGCATTTAAAGTAAATTCTTAACGATGGCGTTAAATTTAAGCAATTTTCATATATTATTTTACGTGTAGTTATTATAACTTGTATTTTAGAGTTATCATTAACTGATGAAATTCTTGTCATAAACGCATTTCAAACGCTGAGAGCCGTTTTTCAAAGCCACAAAGAAGTCTCATCTGAAAACTTTCCGCATTTAACAGCTCCATAGCTGCTTATATTCATAGTTTTACGCATTTACAGTTGTTATTTATTAAAATAAATCTGACAAAGTATATAAATGCATTTAACTAGTACGTTTGACACCTTAAAATAGTTTTGTTCATTTAAGAAAAACAACCTTGCTGTTTGACATAAATACAAATACATATACACAGTATTCTTTTTAATTTCCTGTTCTGCTCTTATTTATACATCGACTGCTTAGGTACAAACATGTTTTTATTATGTAAAGAAATGTGATTTATAGTAAAACATTTTCTATATTTATAACAAAATGCATGTACTGGCGTTAACTCAACAACGTCTGGTATTCAGTATTTGTTTCACATAAAGGCATAACACAGTACAATATTTCACAAAGCTTCATTATACCTTTCATTTAGCCAGTATTTTAAAAGGGCGATCAAGGAGCGTCATACCTTCTTTAAACAACGAAAATGATATTGTCCCCATTTCTTTTCACTGGAACAGTAACTTGCATTCTTCCTGTTAAAACGTTCCCGTGTATATTCCGTTGATGTTCTCGGGATTTTAACGTCGGACAATCAGGACACTATCCCTTGTTGATGTTGATACGTTTGTCGACACCACGTAGTATTGTGTGATCACAGTGTAAGTTGTGATGATCTAGTCTAATGTTTAGCCGCACTAACAGGCAAAATGTGAATTTACAATATTATGTATATAAATAAGTATCTGTCATAATACCTAAAAGTGTTATTCCAATTCACCTAGGATTGTTTTATTGGAACCAAATTTCATATAATACATACGAGTACATGAATTGGTTTGCAATTCAATGTCCTCATCTGTTATTATTGTACTTTTTATTTACATCAGATGCTCTAATTGTTACAAAGTCGAGCATGATTTTATTTATTTATGTATGCATCAAAATATACGGAAATGATATTACACCACTAGCCGAAGTGCAGACCACGGTGTTAAGTACAATGTTGAACACAAAAGTTCTAATTGTTGTAACAATAAGGCGCAAGAACACTTTCATGTGGTGTAATAATGTGTTTTCATGTAAGTGATCTTGCCATAATTAGAACATAATTTTCCAACTAAATGGTGTGAATGCAAATATAGCGTCAGACAATTACATAACAAAATATCCCATCAGTATTTGATTGATCTTTGAATAAATGATGAACACACCTAACACACATGGCAATGCAATTCTCAACTTCATTCTAATGTTCTAAGATATTATTGTGTGATTAAATAATTGCAATCATAAATGTTAGTTACATAGTTATCCTCCGTATTACAAAAACAAGTATGAACTTTAAAAAAAGTTCGAATGCACGAGGTTATTAGAGATTTAGTTTCTTCAAATGTTGTAAGTGGCATTCGTATCCAAAATTATGGCGCAAGAATGCCAAGGGGGATTAACATAAGTTGAGCAAAAATAATACAAGAACAATGTGTGACATAGGAAGCGAAATACCAGTGAGTTATGGCTCATGCAGCTACGTGTTTTCCAAGACGCCATGAAACACACCATTAAGCCATTTTCACATGATGTCAATCAAAGATCACCCTGTCTCTTCCGCAACTCTAACGACCTTGTATGTGGTTCGCAATTAACTTGTAGGATGTAGGTCTATACATTGGTTTCTTCTCACTGGTAGATAAAACCGTGATGGTTATTTTCCTAAGGAAATCATCGCGGGAATATGTTGGAAAGACAGCCATAAATTTTAACACCAAGATGTCAGAGAGAATAAGTTACTTTCATTAAAACAAGACGAATATATAGACTAAAGTGTTTTAAACGACACTGGTCCCCATTTGCACAAACCAACACGGTTCTTGTTCCTTTGAACAGTTTAACACAAAGTTATATTTGTGAATTATGTGTCTTTTAAGAAACCAGTTGGATAGTTTAATGGTTACGACTTACGTTAAAAGGTAAGGTAAAGCTGTACATGTATCAAACTAACACAAATTAAACCTTTGTTTCTAAATTGAGGTTCTACAATTTGAACACAACTACAAAATACTCGCCGTTACAATATCACGCGACTGACTACTTATGTGTCAAACATGAATGTGAGTTACAACTTCACACTAGACTTGAGTAAATGCCAAGTGTTTTATGGATTGCGTATATTTTTAACTTGATTACACGTGTTTTAATAAGATAAAACGCATGAAAAAAGTATAAGCAAAATCACATTTCAAAGTATGTACATCGTTATTCTTCATTTAACTAAATTCGCCATTGGTAGTTTCACGGTTTATGATTAAACATAAGCTTTTTAGTATTAAAGGTGTTAATAGCCGACTTTTATTGATCATGCTTTTACGTATGTTTTATGAAGAAAAAATATGCGTTTGATTAGTATTTTTACGAGAAATGATCAAACCTTAGGACAATGTATGTTGCGCGTTTTCAACTTTTTCATAATTTTGTCCAGTCCCATTCTACAAACAATACACCGTATGTAGTGTAAGGGTTTATGTTTGTACGTGGGCAATTTAGCATTGCAGGTGGTAAAACCTACATTTTATGATGCTTGTGTGTACGTATTAAGGTCATTAGTGTTTAGTTTATCATTTTTTACCAGAAGTGAACTGAATTTAGGAAAATCAAGATTGCGCAATGTTCACATATAAACAGAATTGCGCCCAGTCCCATTTTATAACTATATACATGATATTTTATGCGAACATTATCATGAGTTTTGATCATATAAAATGTATATACATAGCTTTTCAACAATCACGTGTTATCCACCACTTGTTTTAACATGTAAATTAAGTTGCGATTTTTTGTTTTCTGATGATTTTTTGTAAAATGTTTTACCAAAATGTTTTGTAACATGACCATACAACACAAGTTGGAAATAATTTTAAATATCTTCAAAAAAGATGAACTACATTTTCTAGAAAAAAAAACCTATTGAATTGCCTATAATTAAGTCTTAATCTTACATGACCATGCAAATACAACACAAAACTACAAGTTTGTATATATTTTTTATTTAGAACTACTTGTCATATGGTTAGCCCTAAATGTCAACGGGTATTGATATATTTGTGTTATATGTCGCTGTTCAATAAATACTATTTCGACTATATCTTACCGAAAAGGCAGGTTGGCACTGGTGGTATAAGGTAAGATGCGTAAGACAACGTTAAAACATTCACTTCAATATTATCACTAACAAGTGTACCTAATATCGACCACGCTCCATTACTCAAACAACTTAATTTTCGACTATCAATCAGCGCGTGAGAACGAAGATAAAACCATGCTCTGTATTTAGAACGGAAGGACGCTTTTAAGGGTTTTTTTAATCTGGAGACAAAATGGCGTCTTGTTTGTAATTAGATCGTTTGTAACAGATGGTTGTTGGTAATATAAAATGTCATTATAGAACTATAAAGGATAGATACTTATTCCGATTAACAAGCTTAGCATGTCAAAGCATTTCTAGAATGTGTATAATAAAATCGTGCTGTTGTAAGTACCCAGAAACTGCTGCTACTTTAGGAACGTTAATTGGCAATGATACCATTCTTTCTACATAGAAAGATGTGTGCAAATTTGTTCAGATAGATCAAGCACAAAAATATTTACATCCAATAAACCGCATGTGGTGTATCCGTCTTTAGATTGCGTGGAAAGTACTGCTGAAAATGTTTTCATTTGTACTATACACTAAAGTGTTATTCTGCATGCAAAAATTGCGTCAGATATTAACGTGACTGCATTTAGTAAATCTTACACAGATATTTTTTTTAATTATTATGAATGTCTGATACTTCTAGATGTTCTGCGTGTTTTGTGCTGTTCTAAGTGTGTGGGTTTTTGTACGGACCATTTTGTGCCCTGAAACTTGACCTGTCTACATTGTTTGCACATGTTTCTATGGGAACGTCTAAAACATGGGTTTTAAGTAAAAATGCTTGGAATCAAACATAATAACTTAACGACTGACGGAGCCTGCAAAAATTATATTTAAAGTAAATGAATAAAAGTTAGCCTGCAAAATTCTAATTATTAATCTCGGATAAATGAATGACAATGTAAACTTTGGTGATGTTCTACTCCGGACGTTCAGTTTGAAACCATTTAACCAGCCTTGCATCCAAATTTAATAACTACTTGTTTTTCATTAACCATGTGTGTATGACATGGTGTTATTCAGAGAAGTAAATTACCCTTATACCAACAACCTGTGGATTAATCATGTTCTTTGTTTTCTGGCAGACATAAGTATCCTGAGCTGACCTATGTCTGCAGCCAGTGATCGTTTAAACATTTTCTAGATCCATTAGGTAATTTTAAAAATGCATTTTGATCCTATACATTCTCATCCCGGTATTATATTGTATTGCCACTTCAGTATTTTAGCCATTTACATGTAATGTATTTACGTGTTGGTATTATAACTTGTATTTTAGAGTTATTACTAACTGTTAAAATATTTGTACTAAAACAATTTCAAACGCCGTTTTTCAAAACCTCAAAGTATTATGTTTCATCTGTAAACTTTCTGCATTTAAGAACTCAATAACTGCTTATATTTATATATATAATCATAAACATTTGTTTTTCATGAAAAATAATTGGACAAAAATGTTTATACATGCATTTAAATAGTTTAACATTCAAAACCTTAAAAATACTTTTGTTCAAATACATACATATAAACTCAGTATTCGCTTAAAATTTCGGGTTTGTCCTTACATATGCATCGACTATCAAAGTAGTCAAATGTTTCCTTATTAAGATTTATAGTAATGAAATTTTACATTTTGTAGCAAAATAGATGTACTGTCGTTAACACAAATGCCGCATCATGCAAGGCTTCTAGTATTTCAGTATTTGTTTCACATAAAGGCATTAAACAGTACAATATTTCAAAAGACTTCATTAAACATGTCATTTAGCCATTATTATACAAATTCAATCAAAGAACGCTATGCCTTCTTTCAACAACGCAAATGACATTGTCTCCATCTCTAAACACTGGAACTGTAACTTGCATGTTTCCTGTTAAAACGCCACCGAGCATTTTCTGTCACTGTTATCGGGAAGCTGCAATTTTGCTGTTACTAATAACATATTATGATAAACTATTGCATAAAGCGCGCATGTAGTCCCATAGCGTTACATTTTTTTCAAAATCGAACAATTATGCTTAGATATCAGGTATTCGGGATGTAAACGAATTTATTTAACTCTTACGGAACAAGTATAAACATTGTTTATAAACCGGTAGAAACACTATGATGGTCACACTTAATTCCATAAAATCATCAATACTGTATGCGTAGTGGAGATAAATCGTTCGTAACATCAAAATGGCATACACATTTAAAATACTAGCAAATGACTAAACTAATTAGACAACACTAGCTAACGAGTTGTATAAATAAGTCGTTTTCTGATTTTGTTTTCGAGAGACGTTTAGTAAAAAATGGCGAAGTAATTTGTTTTCTTTCCAGGCCTAATTAGTAGAAATATTTCGAATATATGGGCAATGCCACCCGTGTACCATTCAATAAACTTAAAGGTCTTTTGAAGTGATGTTCTAAAATAGAATGAGTCAAATCCACGCACAATTGGTGTTGTATTGGCTTTGACTAATATTATTATGTTAACCATTATACTAGACTAAATAAGTGTATACGTATGTCTATATAGTCTGAAACTAGAAAAGGTTCTGTGGTTATTTCCACAGTCAAGCCTGTCCGTAATAAAAGAGTTTATAAAATAAAGACGTTTACACAAAACGTCAGTTGGGTAAACGAGGAAAAAAGCAGAAAAATATAGATGTCAGTTTAAAGAATTTACAGAAAATCGTATGTGCTGTAAGAAATATATAGTATAATACGTTGAAACGTTGTCGTATAATATGTTTTATATAAATAATGACCTCGTCGCAGATGACTGTGCAATTTATCAAACCTGAAAATAAGACTTAGTGAAGTCTCTTTTTTATTATACCGAAACAAACAAAAATAACCAAAAGAACATGTTAACAATGCGTCCAGCTACCCTAATTGTGTTATTTCTGCGCGCAAATACAGCGTCACTCGGCGACGTTGCCCGGATGAAGGTGATATGAGACAGACGGAAGTATTGCCCTCGTACGTGACATAGAAAACATATAGTAAATAAATCACGTAATGTATAATAATAAAAATGTCGTTAATTTGTTGTTACTAAGCTTCATTATATTAAAAAGTCTAATACGTGACTAAGGCCGTAGCTTGCTCTAAATATCGTCTGATTTCATAAAGTGATATTCGTTGCACTTTAAAGGATATTTCAAACGTTATCTGACTATCAGTCTAAATAAAATTGTGATTTATATTTTAAATTTCACACAAAACAACTTAAGGTTTATTTCCTATTCAATTACGCCGAATAGGATTTCTTAATTTTGTAACACATGTAAACTGGCACTAACAGAAGAAAGTGAATTATGTCTCCCCTCATAAAAAGGGAAAACATATTGTTTATTACTCTGTTGTCTGTCTGTCTGTCTGTCCGTCATTCTGTCGGTCCGTCTGTCTGTCCGTCACGCTTTGGTGTACGATCTATATCTTTTGAACCCCTGGTTGGATTTTCAAATAACTCTGTACAATTGTCAAGTATGATGAGTTGATGTGCAGTGCGTATGTTTGACCAAGGCCGGCTCAAAGTCAAGTCATAGTTCAAGGTTAAACACTGTATGACTGTATTTAGTGTCCGCTCTTTATCTTTTGAACTCCTGGTGGGATTTTAAAATAACTCTGCATAAATTTCAAGTATGACGAATCGATGTGCTGTGCGTATGTTTGACCAAGGTCAGTTCAAGGTCAAGATCATAGTTCAATGTTAAACATTGTATGACTGTAATTCGTAACCGCTCTATATCTTTTGAACACCTCGTGGGATTTTTTAATAACTCTGCAAAATTGTCAAGTATGGTTAGCCAATGTGCAGTAGGTATGTTTGACCAAGGTCAGTTCAAGGTCAAGTTCAAAGTTCAAGGTTAAACATTGTATGACTGTATTTCGTGTCCGCTCTATATATTTTGAACCCCTGGTTGGATTTTTATATAACTCTGCACAATTGTCAAGTATGATGAGTTAATAAGCAGTGGGCATGTTTCACCAAGGTCGGTTCAAGGTCAAAGTCAAAGTTCAAGGTTAAACATTGTATGACTGTATTTCGTGTCCGCTATTTATCTTTTGAACCTCTAGTGGGATTTTAAAATAACTCTGCATAAATGTCAAGTATGACGAATCGATGTACTGTGCGTATGTTTGACCAAGGTCAGTTCAAGGTCAATATCATAGTTTAATGTTAAACATTGTATGATTGTATTTCGTGTCCGCTCTATATCTTCTGAGCACCTGGTGGGTTTTTTAGTTACTCTGCAAAAATGTCAAGTATGATAAGTATATGTGCAGTGCGTATGTTTGATCAAGGTCGGTTCAATGTCAAGGTCATATTTCAAGGTTAAACATTGTATGACTGTAGTTCGTGTCTGCTCTATATCTGTTGAACACCTGGTGGACTTTCAAATAACTGCACAAATGTCAGGTACGATGAGTCGATGAGCAGTGCATTGGTTGATCAATGTTGGTTCAAGGTCAAGGTCTTAGTTCAACTTCTAAATGTCTGTTGCGTCATGATGTTGTACGTGTTTTTGTGTCGTTCTGTGTGTTAGTTTTTGTACGAACCATTTTGTCATAGTGCCCTTAAACTTGACATATCTACATTGTTTACAACATTCTTTTTTTGAACATCTGTTCAATTTATATTTAATCATTGTACGACTGTTTTTCGTGTCCGCTCTACATCTTTTAATCCTATCTGGGATTTTCAAATAACACTGCACAAATGTCAAGTATGATGAGTCGATGAGCAGTGGGTATGTTTGGCCAATGTTGACCTTCAAGATCAAGGTCATAGTTCAAGGTTGAACATTGTATGACTGTACTTCGTGTCCGCCATATATCTTTTGAACCCCTGTTGGATTTTTAAATAAATCTGCACAACTGTCAAGTATGATGAGTCGATGAGCAGGGCGTACGTTTGACCATTAAGGCACAAAAGCTTAAAAGATATAAATATCCTCTTCCCCCTGCATTTGTTATTACCAAATAAGACGTGCCGTATGATAATTTTGAACGGGTTTGTATGTAAATATTCTTTTGTTCATTATATTCCAAAAAACAATAACTTTATGTTTAAAGTTTCCGCAAATACTTTTTAATTATAAATACAAGCAACTGACACTTTTTACTATTTTATCTGTAATTTTAACAGATAAAGTCATTTATCATTACTGGTATTACTCCAAGAGACATTATTTAAATGTTAACTTCATCACAAAGAGGCGACCTAATAGTTGACCGGGTCCATTATGTACATGTAACACAAACTACATTTTGTTCGATTTGTAATCAGCACATGGTCACGATTAGTAACTCATATTATCTTTTATTCTCTCTTTAGAAAGGAAGAAGGCTTTAGATGGGTTCTTTTATATAGAGACAAAACGATGTCCTGTCCGGTTATTATGTCTGTGTGTTGGTTTTGTACGGGCCATTTTGCCATGGTGCCTCTTAACTTGACATATCTACATTGTTTATAACATTCTTTCTTTGAACAACTCTTTATTTTATATTTGAATGAATTAAATGAATAAATATACAATATAACTGCTATAGACAACAAAAATGATCCATAGAACCTGCAATTTACAAGCGATTTACACAAAATAAAACAATCAGACATTATGATAGCTACTTGGTTAATTTCACCATCAACAATGAAGTATTATCGACGATGCAGCTCGACATCAATTGCTTCTCTTTTATGTCTATTGCACCCATAAATTCATTCTGTAATATCTGCGTTAACATTCGGGTGACCTTGATTGCGATCGTGTCGGTAAAATTACATTCAAAACACACTTTTCTGACATCATTACCTTAGAATCAGTAGCATAGGCATGTATACAACGCCAACATTATGCAACTTATTCACTAGCGAGCGTTTCCGACTGTGCTTCGGTAATGTACGGATGTTTCCGCGATATCTTGTTTCGATTTGATACTTTAGACAAAATAATACTTTTACGGTCGAACATTGTATTTTACATTCCCAATCTTTATAAAAAGGTATGTTCACTCACGACCAAACCTTCTGTAAGAACAATTAGGAGTATAAGTAAAATAAAAGCATTTAACGTACAGGCCAGACGCTATCAGACTTGACGTCACCCTTATCACAACAAGACACTCATATAACAGCCTGCCTCCGTCAGATAATTTAGTCCATTTACAATTAGCGAATTGAGAATAAAATAAAAAACAATGGCTCGCCTTTCAAACAGAAGAAGGCACATTAATGACCTCTTTTCTAAGAGGACAGCGATGACGTCATGATTCTAAAAAGAGTATCTAAAGAACGAAGGCTACCTTTTGTATAAAATTGCAAACGGGATATAAAAAAGAACAGTCATTTTAAACAGACATATGATACTACCACACTATACATACACTATAACAACTGAAGAGGTATCCCGACCACAAAATTACATTTAAACTATCATAATGAAATAGCAGAAACGTGTTTAGATGGGAAACAATACAATGCTCCTGTGTGTTATTAATGTATTATTAATGTGTAAATCACATGCTTTAATCGTTACAAATTCGAATACGATTCCATTTAGGAATGCATCAAATTACACGTAAATGATATTACACTACTAGCTGAAGTGCCGACTACACAGTTAAGTACAATTTAGAAGATAAAAGTGCTAATCGTTGCGACGATAAAGCGCAATAGGTCTTTCATGTGGAGTAATAGTGTGTTGTCATGTAAATGGTCTTGCTCCAGACAGGCTATTTCCATAGACAGTAGAACATAATTTTCCAACTATGTGGTGAACATGCAAATGCAGAGTCTGCAAATGTAGACGATTGCATTACATAAAGATCGTATCAGTGTTTGATTGTTCTTTAAATAAATAATGAACACACATAATACCCATATAAATGCTATTCTCAACTTAATTCCAAAGTTCTCAGATCTTTTTTGTTTGATAAAATAACTGCAACCATGAATGTTATATACACAAGTTACTTCCTTCGTATTACAAAACCAAGTATGAATATTAAAATAAAGTTCGAATACACGCGGTAATCCCAGTCAAATGTCGTAAGTGGCATTCAATTCCAAATTTATGTCGCAAGTATGCCAAGTGGGATTAAAATAAGTTGAGATGAGCAAAAATAATACGACAACGATTTGTGACATAGGAAGCGAAATACCAGTGCGTTATAGCTCATGGAGCTAAGTGGTTTCCAATACGCCATGAAACACATCATGTAGCCATTATCACATGAAGTCAATCAAAGATCACACTGTCTCTTTACGCATCTCTAACGACCTTGTATGTGGTTTGCAATTGAATTTTAGAATATAGGTCTAAACACTTACTACTGCTGGTAGAAATAAACCGTGGTTGTCATTTTCCTAAGGCAATTATCTCGGGAATATGTTGGAAAGACAGACATAACTCTTAACACCAACATGTCAGAGAGAATAAGTTAGTAGCCTCATTAAAACCACGACAAAAATATAGACTTAAGTGTTTTAAATGGCAATCGCCCCCACACCAACACGATTCTTGTTTTCTGGGAACAGTTTAAAACACAGTTATATTTGTGAATGTTATTTCTTGTTACATCTATCAACCAATGGACATATTTATGACTATGTTAAAAGGCTAGGTAAAGCTTATCAAACGAACACAAATGAAACGTTTGGTTCTGAAATGAAAATCTTCGATTTGGACACGAAAACATAATAGTGTGTCAACATAGTTATTTTTCAATTAACTAAATTCACTATTTGTAGTACCACGGTTTTTGTTTAAACATAAGAATTTTAGTATAAAAGGTGTAAAATAACCGTTTTTATTGTGTGCTTTCTTATGGGAAAAATGCGTTTTGATTGGCATTTTTACGAAAAATGAAACTACATAATTTTGTCCAGTCACATTGTATAACTGTTGTGTAAGGGTTTATGTTTGTACGTGGGCAATTTAGCATTACAGGTGGTAATACCTACATTCTATGATGCTTGTGTGTACGTTTAAGGTCATTAGTGTTTAGTTTATCATTTGTGTATGAGAAGTTACTAGATTTTAGGAAAATCAATGTTGAGTATTTTTAACTTAATATAATTGCGTCTAGTCTCATTTTATAACTACATGGTGTATATTGGGAACCCTATAATGATTTTTGATGATATGCAATGTATATAAACAACACATAGCTTTTCCACAATCACGTGTGTATTCACAATCTGTTTTAAAATGTAAGTTAAGGTCCTTGTTTCGTTTTCTGATATTTTCGTAAAAAAATTTTATTATGAATAGTGCACATAAAACACCAAAGACAGTCATTATTCCCGCTCATTCATTCCCTTTATAGTTTAAGAGTGGTTTGATGCATCATTAAATTTATTACAAAACTAGAAGGTTTAGCTTATTGATTTTGTATGAGTTAACATATCATTTATTATTCGAAACAAGAAAGAGTTGTTTAAACATTGACTATTTTCAAGTCTTTATCTAACATGACCATGTAAATATAACACAACACTACAATTTCGTATACATCATTCATTTATAACTACATGTGATATGGTTAGACCCAAATATTATATATGTATTTATTTTAGATGCTACTGATCAAATAAATAACAGTTATACTCTATATTTTACGGAACAGGCAAGTAAGCAGTGTTGTTATTAGATAATGTGTGAAAAACAACGTTAAATATTAACTTCTCTATTATCATTAACACGCTACCTAATATCGGCCAGGCCATTAGGTCACTCAAACAACTTAATATTCGATTTACAATTAGCGCGTGGAAACGTACATAAAATCTTGCTCTGTGTTTAGAACGGAAGAACGCTTTTAAGGGTCTTTTTTTATCTGGAAACGAAATGAGGTCTTGTTTGCTATTAGATCGTTTGTAAACTGATGGCTTTTTATAATATAATACGTCGTGTTGGAACAAAGAGGTGATATACAAATTCTTAATGACAATAATTTAGCATTTCGAAATATATCTAGGATGTGTACTAGTACATCATATTGTTGTAAGTATACATAAACTGGTGATGCAATAAGTACAACGATTGGCAACGATACCATTATTTTAACATATATGTGCACAAATTTGTTCAGTTAGGTCAAGCACAAAAATATTTACATCTACCTACAAGCGTATCTTACCGCTGCTGTATTATTTTGAACATTTCTCTTTAATTTATATGTGGTATAATCGTCTGTTGATTGTGGGGAAAGTACTTTTGCCTTAGAGATAGTTTTATTCTGACAATAGATTCATTTGTACTATGGAATATATTGTAAATAAGCTTGCAAATATTGGGTCAGATATTTATGTTACTGCATTTAGTGAATTTTCCACGAACTTTGTTCTTTAAATGAATAAATTTTCCACACAAGGCACAGAACAGCGTTCACTATTATAACACGTTCGCGTGTATATATTGTTTTATTGTATTAGTAATAATAAGAAAATGTGTTGTTAAATGCATCGATATGGGTATATCTGTCAGATATTGATACACTTACTAAATCGTATCGTTTTACTTCAACAATAGTTTGACATCTAAAGATGGCAACAAGTATGATTATTAAAAAGAAGCTGATTTGCAGATCTGGGTTAAAAGGACACAGCAGAAGTTGTAATCACTAATAGTTAGTGACATCTTAGCGCACTCAGTGTTATTTGAGTTGTAATTATCTACTTTCAGTGTAAGTGCTTTTGTTGCAGACAGGCTATTTCCATCATCATTAGAGCATAATTGTTCAAATAAATAATTAGCATGGCTGTACAGTGTCATCAACTTTACCTGACTGCATTGCATAAATCTCCAATCGGTGGTTGCTTTTATAAGAATAAAAGATGTGCCTGCATAAAATACAAGAAGATACTGTTCTAAACGAAATTACAATCATCAATAAATGTTGAGAAAATGTGAGGTTTGCTTTAGCTTAAAATTGGTTTAAACCCCCATCGAAATTCATTGACAGTACCAAGGCGGAAACTCAAAATTTCTTGGAGAAATCATTTAAATAAATCTAAAATATAACTCAAATCGAAAAATCCAAAATACACACAAAAAAGTGTATTCTGAATGTCTGTTACGTCATGTTGTTCTACAATTTTGATGCTGTTTTAAGTATTGGGTTTTGTGCGGGCCATTTTTCTCATGATGCCCATAAAACCTGCCTACATTGTTTGCAACATTTGTCTGTGAACGTCTCTTCAATTTATGTTATAACATGTTGGCTTGATTTTAGTGGGATATACGTAACTGCAACAATGAAGGTTATGAATGTTTTATACCTTGATGCCGTCTCAGTAAAACTAATTTGATAATCTACACGAAAAGAAGTATGCACATAGTAATCCTAGTCATTATTTATAATATATGTCAGTTACAATATACAAGTTACAATCATACTGATAGGGATTAGGATTATGAGACAATAAATAACGCAATAACAGCTCGTAACAAACTAACATAAAACAAATTATTACGACAAACGAAACGGCAACACGTAAACTACAGCTAAGGTCAAATAATATTAATGTCGCATGTCCTTGAATTTTACGCAAGAAACAGTTTACTTACAATAAAAGTTTTACAATATCAAGGTCGTATGTACCGGTAAATAAATAATGATTGTAGCAAAGTCCTTTAAATATTTTTGTCAGGGACAAACAACATCAGATGTGCTGAAAGACGAAGCAGAAAATATAGTTTACTTCAAGTAGAATGCACATGTTTTGGGACTTAATGCAAAATAGTGTAGATGGGCTTTGTACTGTACATAAGTAATGCGTTAAACATTAAATATTAATGTTATCATCTTAATGTAGACTTTAGAAACCTTTCCAAATATACTAGAAACAAAATAATTTGACAACAACGACATTAAGTTTGACCGTTGTAATAAAAATTTCTGAAATGTAAAACAAAAAGAAACATACCCACGTAAAATATATCGTTAGTTTAGCAAGGACAGCATGATATTGTCTCAATCAGAATGATAAGGACAATAATTTGAAAGGATTTAAAAGCAGTGCACATACGCGTACCTTTAAAACGGCAAGAGTGGTTTATTAGCCAGCCATAAAGGTCTGAGACAATTAACTGAACAACCCTATATAACATATACGTGACCAGCGTAATGCAAAGATAAACCAAATCCACAACATACAGTGTGCAACATGCGCCTTTTTTAATCTTCCAAAAAGACATGACACTCATTCTGCAAGCCCAAACGCTGATTTAAAGATAATCCACAGCTTTCATATACTCTATTACATGGTTTATTGCAGACGGATATTGCATTCTCTATCTACCAATGGCCCAGAATAAATTTTTAAAATATTTTAAAAAATAATGGTAAAACCTCATAGTTATATTTTCCAAAAATGCAAACATGTTCAAAAAATTTAGTTACTTACGTGAGCATGGCTTCTTTAAAATATAATCATACCTTTTGGGGGATGATACATATAACATACTAAAACTTAATCTGAACTAGAATGACGGCACCATATATATTTGCTAAATGGGTTTTTCAACTTTTTTACAGAAAATCACATATCAACGAGCGCCGTACCATGCCAATTTTATCCAAAAATCGTACGATTTACGGCGCCCGTACTATACCCGTCTTTCGACAGAAACAGTCGTACGATTGAGAGTCCTTATTTACACATCGCACATTCTCTGTAGACATTTAGGTACTAATTACATAGTTTCTAATAAAATATAGACTTTAAAAAGCCTTGCTTCCCCGGCATTGACTAAGTAAAAATGTGGCTGTGAACATTGCCACGTGCTCCTGTGCTTACAGTTTTTTTAAACATACTAAATGGTGTGGCCAAGGGACACGAATTGCTAGTAACTACAACATTATCTAGGCTATGACAATGACCTTTTCATCGTCTGTTAGCAATGATCATAATTACCACGCGATCGCTTTTCCACAATTGCCCAAGGAAACGATTTAGGCAATTACTGTACCATCGCCGTGTGTCACGTGATTGTAATTGACCTACTAAGTTTGTTGTTGTATAAAGCACTTACCATCCAGACATTTTTGTTACAAAGCGTAAACATAAGTACCAAGATAGAAATACAATCATTAGTTTATGACCATAAGTTATATGACATATGAAAAACTTTAACCTTGTAAAAAAAGAATGACATTTAATTAATCGATTTTAATGTTGATTAACACATTTGTGACATTACGCATACTCATGATCAAATGTATATTAACGTGTTGACGTAAGGTGTTTGTTTTTTTTTAATTTTGGCATTGGGCCTTAACAATCACCACTTACCCATTTAGAACAAACTTCAGAAAAATTGCGTTTAAATGCTACTGTGCGTGATTGGTGCTAATTGTATACAATGTAACATATTAAGCAAATCAAATTGGTGATGAGAACCTTAAAAGTTTAATAATTGCTTCTGCAATTATACATAATACTAACTACAAGGAAGGTTTCACATAAAATATTATCTTTATTTTGCTCATGGAATTGATGTAGAAATATACTAAATACCGCCTGTTTTTTTTTTACATCATTATGAAAATTTTTTAATGGGAACGAGAGTAAAAAGACATTACACGAAAGAGAATGGACTGCTTTATTGCTATGTTTGTTATGTATATAACACATAAATGTGTTTAAAAGGAACTTTCCAGCGGGGAGTCACCGTCAACTATTTTACCGATCTCGCTATCGTCGACGATAAAGTGAGTATATAGCATGGAACGCAAAGGTACTTTCATATAAGTCTATTGACGCAGAGGCACGTAGTATGCGAAACAATATTATTGTGTATGGCCTAACGGAACGTTTGTATGGCGATCCAAAGACCCTTGTCCGCAACTTCCTATCAAACGAACTTGGAGTTGACACGGAGGAGATGGAGATAGAGAGGGCACATCGATTGGGAAGGGTACATTTTCAGAGAAGAGG
>Ga0224511_10000591_pt1 | contig 18111 bp, 12 predicted proteins | sample SF_May12_sed_USG_2_FD_169988 | JGI IMG/M metagenome (GOLD analysis project Ga0224511, IMG submission 169988) | Sediment microbial communities from San Francisco Bay, California, United States - SF_May12_sed_USGS_8_1 | ecosystem: Environmental > Aquatic > Marine > Sediment | place: USA...
CTGAAGGGTTGAGTTATCAGAGAATTTGTCTCTGTTTATACACTGGGCAGTATTAGGACAGTGGCCGCGTACCAAATGAGCCATGAACAGAATATATGTCATCTGGCTGATCTGGATTTACCCCGAGATTATACGCAGTATTAGTGCTAAAGCCATATCACCATTCCATCAGATTATTAAAAAAAATAATTCTCATATCCGCATACGCGTAATACACGCATTTTTATTTGTAGATTACATTCAGAGTTTTCTATTACTTAATAAGCGGCTTAAAATTTTAATATGTCGTTCTGGAAAAAATGGTGGAAGAAGAAAAATAAGGACAAAAAAGGGGCCGAGTATGAGGATGCCCCTTTACCAACCGAGACTGTGTTCGCCGACTCAGATTTGGAGAAACGTATACGAGCGCGACGTAATAACCTTTCTGTATCAAGATCAGGCAGGTATAAGGCGAAGAGCAAAGAAAGATACCAAATCAGCGATGATCTCTATCAGGCCGAGGGCGTGCCACAGATATACACCAAGACAACGGAAGGCTTTACCGGGGCTGTGTGTGACACAAACGCACTAGGCAATCAGCACGCAACGCCGCGTGTTCAACCTGTAAACTAAAGGAACTGAGACCATGAGTTGACTCTATAAGAGTAACTGCTCCACTCACAGTCACTATATATCAGCAGTAAGCCACAATTCCTGTATAGTTCAGTCATATCAATATAGTTACCTCATTTTGTGTGGGCCTGAGATAGAACGGACTTTTGTGAGCATTGAGAAGAGGACTAAGGACGATGTTTGGAGACATAGCGTACAACCACCATTCCACACAGCCCAAGTCCAAGGATACCGAAAAAATACATTGTGCACTCATCACTGTACCCTTCCATTACCAGTGTTTATAAAATACTGATTTTTTATTTCCATTTATCGTTAGCAAAAGAAAAAGAGTACATGCATATATACATATATGTACACCATAGAGATGTGTACGGTTAAGTAATGATGTTTTTGGAATAAAGCACTATTTTACATGTGGTGTATTATAATGGAAGTAGATGAAGGTTGTGAAACTTGGCATATATAGGGATATGCCTATCACAGGAAAAACCCAGAATCATCAAAAGGTCATCAATTGGAAATACTCAGGTGACAAGTGTACATAATCAAGAGTCAAGAGTTATGTATAAGGTTTGCTGTGGTATCAGTGGCTGAGGGTAGGCTGCACTTAAACAGATCATGCTAAAGCTAAAGCCATGCAAGAACTAAAAGACAACTCAATAGCCTGACAATCACAAAACTGGAGGGGCATAGCTATGATGAGCCACGGACAATGGCTCTGTGTCTTTGTCTTGTGTTAGTTTTGTGTTGCCGGATATGGTGCGTGAATGACTGCTAATAAAAGCTTATTCGCAAAACACCTAATCACTTGATCACCCCTTCGAAGGAAACATAACGTAGTTAGTTTCTGAGAAGGGGTGATTACTAACGGTAATAACTGTTCCGGAGTTTACTACTAAAAGTAATACTGACAACTACTCCGCTGCCCACTGTCTACTAACACTTACTACTAACTTAATATTAGTACTAGTACTAATAATGAGTAAGATATCTTACCGTGTTACTTACTGTTACTCCCTTAGTACAGTTACAGCTTACACGCCATACGCCACAACACCTAATAACCTGACTACTAATGTAATGGGAGTAGCCTCCCTATCCCAGATGGTGAGGGAAGTAATGTTTCGGTCATGTGACTTTTAAAATGGCTGCGCCCACAAACGCCTCCAAACATTGTCTTCTGGTCGTATCAGCAGCTCACCAGGGTAGGTGCACTAGGTAGCTCAGGAATCCAGACCTCGTGGTCAGAAGTTATTTGGGAAGAATTCGAAACCGCGGTGTTTCCTGTAACAGCCTCTATAGCTGCTCCTTTACTACTAGAAGAAGTAATACTGACCGCTGTCGTGTCTTTTTTTTAAGTTTTAGTTTTACTAGTCTTAGTTAGTAGTTAGTACTAATAGTACTAGTACTATCTTACCCTGTATCAAAACAGTGATTCAAATTCACCTTTGAACTAAGTCTACACTCGACTCCTAGTTAAAACCGGGCATGCCACGGGTACTTTAAATTGAGGCTTGACTAAAACATGTACTCACCTATAGGCTATAACTTAAGTTATAAATATCAGTTATAATTTATATCCCAGGACTTTAATTGTAGGAGTTTCAGCTCAATCTTTTGTCCAAACGTACACTATACTTCATCAGGCTCAGCTACATATACAACTTGCTTCTCCAGGGGTGAGTGCTGAATGATGGAGTGCTTCATACGGTCGCAGAATTGTTGCAACTAGAGTAATAACAAATGTGGGCACACCCAGTGCGGTGGTTGGATAGCTGTAGCATGCTGTCATCAATTTCTTTCCGCTGTTCTTGATGTGTGTGCGGGGCGGTAGATTTGAACATAACATGAGCACCCTAACTCCCGTGAGATTTTCAGGGTAAACCATGCCAGCTCGTGAATCAAGATGATACTAACAGGAAGTGGATTGCTGATTTTAGAAGCAAGTCTTACTCCCATCCTATCTCCCTAGACTCTGTGGATGGTAAGCACTGTACATTCCTCATTCTTTAGTCTTATACTAATATTTCTAGCAGAAAAACTGATGGCTACTTGGTACGCTCAGTCTCTGGATTAGGCGGTTTATTGGTGGATTAGTCAGATCTCTTTAAAAGCGCACACAGGTATCAGTCATTCGATCATACGATGAGAAGTAATTTGATGTCCCGAGGATAAGCAACAGTGCATTTCTACTAGTCATAATAGTATTAGGTGCCTTCAAATCTAGTTAAACCCTCCACTTTGCCCAAATCGTATTACCTTTGGGGCCAGGATAGGTCAGTTGGTAAAAAGCCGAATTTGCAATCTATAGATCGCAGGTTTGAGCCTCACTGCCAGCGGGGTGTTTTTCTGGTATGAGCCTTTAGCAAGCCTCTCACTCCAAATTGGTAGCATGGTTTTGGAACACCATTGTAAAAATCATGGAGGTCCTAACCAGTGGATAATTAGGGCCAAGATCACTCCACAGTTGTTAAAGATTCGCCTCTCCCTTCGAGCAGCCGAATAGCGATGGGTGATGTGTAAACAAATGGCTTAAGTTGACTGACCCCCAACCTCCCAGGACCCCCGCTCAGTCTTGTAGCCGGTGCTTCACACTGAATCGGCGGTTGCTCTGGGAGAGTGGAGCCGGTCCTGGGCATAGTCAGCTTCTACTAAGCCAAACCCTGCCCAGCCAGTAACTTTGTGCTATGGTGTAGTCGGAATAACGATGCCAGGCAACATTACTTGTGGATAAATGGACACTTCTCTTCCAAACTGATACAGGATCAAAACCTCACTAATCATGCACAATGATAATTTTTAGCGAGCCGATATTCAGCTATAGTGATACCACATTCCCCTGGTGCTATAAATGACCTCGCAAAGAATCCCCATCTCAGTGACATTCTCAACAGTTTCCTCAACGAAAACAGTAAGTGTTATGCTGCATACATCTGTCAAATATGCTCATAAATCAATTTATGAGCGTGGAATTTGTGGGATTTCTCTGAACAACCCAAAAATGTTTTGTTTCAAATGTATATATTCAGCAGCTCCCCAACGAGACTGAATTAGAACTGAACTGTGATTTTGATTGAATGTGGTATTGTATACGTTACATATCTATAAAACTCATTCTTAGTGCCCGATCAAGCTAGATCAACAGCTAGTTTGCCAGGACGGAACATAACGGCAAATATGGTGTATAAAACTACTGTACCTATTTTCCGTCTGTTACCATGGCATAACATATGCCTGTCTCTCTTTTGTAGAGTTAGTCTGTGCTGTCGGCCAGGGAGGTGCTGGTTTATGCTGTGCTAGAGGAGAGGATAAAAAATGGATTTTCAAAGGAAAATGTTTGACAGCAGTAAGTGAAAGACTATTCGTGATCCGTCTAAGGGCAATGCACCCAGTGCCATGTACCAGTATGCTGAATGTGTATACCAGTCCTGCCTAGATATGCAGGTTATATAAATAACTGCACTGTTTGTAGCTTTCTCTCTATGAAGTGGCCAGGCAAGCAGACTTCCCAACCATGAACTTGATAGTAGAAGATTTTATGAAGGACAACGGAGCAGTGTTCAGTGGTGAGCTTATGCGATACACTCCGCTCTCAAAAGAGTTCGGCATGACGCAGATTTGACATTCATTTGAACCAATTTCAAGCAAATGCGAAATCTGGTTATCAGGATATTATGAGATTATATGTAAATATTGTAGCTAGTCAGGCTAACAGCCTGCATGTGGTAATAGATGGGAACGTGATAACTGGTCAGAATGAAGCGTCGACACTCACGGCTGTACAGAACTTGGTATTGCTAGCAACGCAAACCAGGTAAGGGTTGCTAACATATTGCCACACTGCATAATTTTTCCGTTTGTTGAATCATTTGCCGCAAAATAACTCTATGCTATATATCTCCTTGTTATTTTTACAGCAGAGGCAGAACAAGTCATCGCTAAGAGTTGGAAATCGGGCACCTGGGCTCACTAATTATATTACTATTTTATCGCAACCACTATGAAGGCCGCTTTACAGTAAAAGGTGCGCCTCGCTCTATAGGTGCATTCAATACTTTTACACTGAACGAAGTATTGATGAGTTTAATGACGAACGAAAGATATATCATTATGTTACATAATATATTAGAGATTCCTTAATCCAACTCCAAGTCTTTATCAGTGAGCTCGTTCTCCCCACTGAATAAGTTCTCCGTTCTCTCATCCAGAAAAGAGTGTGGAGTCACTGCTGTAGAGCTCGGATTGGTTAAAGGACTGCTTTCTGGATCATTAAAAGTGAACCTTTGCAGCTTGGATAACGTCCTTTTGGACACAGTCGGATTAGGTGACTTGCATTCACTCATGGTCCTTGAATTCGGAGGCGCTACTAGTAGGTTTTGTGCCACTGAGCTGCCATTTAGTAAGTTAGGTTCTGGGCTGAGTTGCTTTTCCATACGTTGCGTTGATGAAATGATTTCACCAGCTGCAAAGTCGGCTGCCGACCCGGGATGCATTGATGGGTTGTCTTGCCACAGAACTCGTTTATTCTGACATCCATGAGTGAAACGCTGCAGTTTACAAACGCTTTCTGACCCGGCCAAGATAACCGCCGACGAAGCCGGAGCGACTGATGTGTTTAGCGACTCTTCCGGCTTCCACCGTCTCTTTAAAGTGGTCAGCCTATTGGAGACCTGAGGACTAGCTTCAGTTTCTCTCTGACTAAGCCTCGACTGACTGCTAGGTTGAGCAGACGGACTATTTTGTCGCGGTTTGGGTTGAGTTACAACACCGTTGATATTCAGAGAAACGCATAAGTCTGATTTGTCAGTGCCTGTGACAGAGGGAGCTGTGACGGACGGACCTGGGATGGAGGGACCATCTGGTTTAGCTTGTTTCAATTCAATAATGGCTGTCCCATCCTTTTTCTTCGAGTGATCTTTCAGAGACTGGACTGCATTTAATTGATTTCCCGATGTTCCTGGTGGAGGTTTGATACGGGTTAGCGGTTCCGCATGCTAAAATTAATAAAAATTAGCTTGTGTTCGTTTTAAATTCACCCAAGCGATATACAGTAGGCGTTTTCGGACACGCTGATGTAGCTCTAACACATTGGGTAAAACACACAATAAGCCCCAATTCGCCTCATTTTAACGCATTCAGGCGACTCGTCGGATCGAGCCGAAAACTCCAATGCGTAGGTTTGGGCAGTATGGTGCCTTGTCAGTGCGTTGGATTGGCGATGCCCAATGAACATTAGCTTGTCTGAGAATGCCTCTTGCCATTTGAAAATGAAAAATATTGATCCTGGACGGATTCAGCACTGCGCTTACTCAACCTATAACCGCATTACATACCTCAGCTATGAGCATAGCAGCAGCCTGTTTTTTTCGTTGGGCGAGCAGTTTAAGCTCCTCCTTGCGAATTTCGGTAAGGCCGAGTGTCTGTAGTATCACGTCACTCTGTGTAATGTATTCCTCATCAGCATCCTCCGGGAAAGCTGTGTACAACGCATTAATCCCTCCCAGTAAAGCAGCACCCTACAGAGGAACCTGGATGAACTCAAATAGCTCCACAATCTAGTTCAATTGTGAGAAGTTCCACATTGGATATCGATGAGGACATTAAAACTCCGAAGTGTCATGCCCCGATGGCCGTTTAAACCTATTGGCAAGATGCGCTCATCACGTGGCCAACTGTGAATCTTTATTTTTATGTCCATGGGCGTATATCACATTGATGCTATTTGGTTTGACCAGCTCGGCAGTGTGCGATTACATCTAGGAATAAAATCATGAAGGAAGGGTTTGAGGCCACCGTCACGCTTGCTCACCTGCATTGATGACTCCATGATGATGATAGCATTAATGGCATCCTCCACTATAACCAGCTCTCTATACATTAGGCGAGCGTGTGCCTGAGAGAGACGTATCAGACTTTGCAGTAATCTCATGGTGGTACGAGCGCTGTTCCTCTGGTCAGCATTCCGCTGCGCTTTATAATACGCTTGTAGTACTCTGCAATAGAAATTAGATACACTATGTGTGATAAGCAGTGGTCACTCATTTTTTATCTTTAATGAGTGAATATATGATTAACACTTTTAGAACCGAATAGAATCATTTTATTTCATATGGATAAATGAATGGTTTCCAAAATGGACCACAACCCCTGACCCCTCATTGCTCTATTCAGAAGAGACCTATATCAAGATACACTAGAATCCAGTCTCTTCATTGGTAACTTCTGCTTCTAAAAATCCAATATACAACCATTCAATTGAAATGTTTTTATTTAAAAATACCATATTTTGTTCAAATTTCGATTGATGTGGAAGTGTAGCTGTGATCGGGTGATGTAAAGTTGGCAGACATTTTTTTACTGGGAAACCACATACTTACAGACTGGCTGATTGGGTTAGTTTTGGCTGTAGACATTTCACATGGCTTATGTATGCCTGTATCTTCTCTACTCTCCATCTCTGGGGTGGGGTGGTGCTATCTAAAACCAGGACCTTCACTGATGAGATATGTGGGCATGTTTATTTTTGGAGAGGGGGAGCGGGAGCGGGAGAGAGAGGGAGAGTGCTCCGTGTTGTCACTAATTTTCAGATGTGGCAGAGTCATCCAGAGTTTAGACATGTTTGCAGATCGACCAATAACGAACCGTTTGGGTGCTTGCTGAGCAGAATGAAATCGGAGACAATTTTATCCCATTGGTCATTCTGAGAGTCCACCAGTACGAGCACTACATCAAAGCGACTGAGAAGTGGGCTGGCCAATGCTATGTTAATGCAGATGTCCTCATTCGGATCGTATTTTCCTTTTGGGTTTGTGGCAGCGATTATTGAGCATCTTGTATTCAGCTTACAGACCATGCCTGCCTAAAAGTCACCAATTAATATCATCTAGTCTCCGTGATATACAACGACAATGCAATGTGGATGCTAGTGTGGAGGCATAAACGATAGTAAAACATTACTGTTACCCGGGTTACTAAAAATCAAGAAAGAAGCTTAGAAAAATGTTCTCAAGAGTTTTAAATTGAGGTTATTAAAGCACACAGGAGGTTCCTTGCATCAACAATCACCTGACTGAAGGTCACAATGTCCCCAATCATCTAAACTTGCCTTAATTTACCATTGTGACATCACTGTAGGTGAGGAATGCAGTGGCACTCTTTTCAAAGCGCTATATGGCAATTCCACTAGACAACAATGTCAAAAGAAAACTGATCGACTCAACGACCGACTGTAGATCGTTATGACAGATTTTCCCCAGCATATAATCAGTTTATATAGTTTTTAAAGAGCGTGTCTACTTTGAAAATATCTCCCACCAATCACCTTCGCAATGCTGATGGTTTGCTGCTCCATTGCTTCGTGTATGCTGGTTCTGTCGCGCTCCTTTATGCTGTTAAACTCATCGATGCAGCATACTCCGCCATCAGCCAGAACGAGGGCGCCAGCATCTAGACTCCACTCACCTGCAAATAGTGTCGGACTCATACTAACCAGGTGACGGACTCTAAATTATATTATATCTTCTCGTCTAGCGTAATGCGCTGCTTTTGTTACAATATACGGATATAAAGCAATTGGATCAAATTTTAAACCCTTGAACAGACTGGCTGGATAAAGGCAACCAGCAATGCATAATAAGATATTGAGGACCTTGTACTGGTGATGCTGTACCCTTTGTAAGTTGAAGAGTTCCTTTGACTGGTATGAAGACTCCATGGAAGATAAATGGAAGGATACAAGACAGAGATAGGGATATGTAAGGCCATAGTGCAGAAATACATGGCGGCGTCAAATGCTCTTAAACTTATACATCGTCTATATGCAACAAGGGGTATAGGCCAACAATACTGACTAGTGAAAATCCTTTCGAGCGTGTTGGCTAGTCTAACAACAGAAACCAAATTGTTTGATGTGCAAAAGTTTAGTTCAAGGGGAGAGCATAGTTTTAGAACCTGGCAACGTGTTTGAACTTTGAAGCAACGAGTCAGTTATATGGTTCTCGAGAGACCAACACTAAATCAACAAGACAGTGTGTTAATAGAAGATGGGCGTATATCTGGTGCTTTATCAGAGAGTATTAGCTGTGTCTAACTAACCGGAATCCCTGGTGGCAGCCACAGTCAGTCCTGCACTCGTGCTACCGATACCTGTAGTTATCACCGATCGCGGCATCACTTTACTGACATACTTGAGAAACTGGGATTTACCTGTACCTGCAAAGAGACAGAATTAATCTGTGGACCTCGGATCTAATGCCCACCCTCCATTAAGTCTCACTCCATGCTGAGGAGCAATGAAAACTGGAATTGGGTTAAGGTTTTTGGCTCTCTTACAGCCTTGATAATGAACTGATGTCCTATTCTCATGGATTTTGTAATTTGTCCCGTGTTATCCGAGGGATCATCCGACAATAAAACGCCACACAAGTGAGACAAACCACACACAGTCATCATTATCAGCTACTTTTAAATGATTGGCTCAAGTTAGCCCCTACAGTCATCCATCTGTTTACCCTCCTACCATGTTTGAAAATGTCTGACCACTACGAGTGTGGTAGGATTGCGGTATGGACTTTTCCTATATACCAGAAATATTTTCTAATAGTTAAATCTGGTTCAATATCATGCGATGCTAAATGAAATGTTAGTGAGAGGTTTAATGGTTGTAGACAAATTTCTATGAGGGACTACAAGTTCCAGATGGCTTGGTGTGGGACAATCACCAAGCTGATAGGACACTCACCGGGATCCCCCACTAATAAGATGTGTATCTCTCCACGCACTTGGGTTCCATTGTCATCTTGCCTACGAATTCCTCCAATCATTGCCAAGCAAATGGACAGCTTCACAGCATACAGCCCATAGACTTGGGGACAGAGACTCGCCAAAATAATATTCCGACCAGCCAAAGGACGATCTTTGAACTCTTCCCAGAAATCATCAAATTCCTCTTTCTGTAAAATACTAATTTAGAAGACTTTCATTGGATTTCACTATCCAGGGTTCAGATCACAGTGTAAATAATAGGGGTTCTTAACAGAACACAAGGGTTGTTAAAGATATACCACTCCCTTCATGTATAAACCATATCATAATCACAGTGGGAGCTGGCCATGCAAAGGGTCAGCTCCACTCTACCAGAACACCCGCTGATTCAGTGTGAAGCACGAGCTACGATTGACTGAATGATGGTCCTGGGAGGTGGGGGTCAGTCAACCTAAGCCAGTTGTTTACACTTTATCCGCCGAAATTCATCTGTTCTTAGCGAGAAGAAAGAGGTGGATCTTTAACAACCATGGAGTGATCTTGACCCCAATTATCCGCTGTTTGGGACCTCCATTTTTTACCGTGGTGTTCCGAAGTCACACTGGCAATTTGGAGTGAGAGGCTTGCTTAAGGTCCATACCAAAAAAACATCCAGTCAGCAGTGAGGCTTGGCAGTGGGGCTTGGCAGTGAGGCTTGAACCCGCAATCCTTAGAATGCCGATCTAAACTTTTTACCAATTGATCTATTCTGGCCCACTTCAGATCCTCATACCATATCATAGACTGTTATGATTTACCAGCTCATCAGTGACCAGGCGTTTTGTTGACTGCTCATTGATAACCTGAGTGTTATTCACTCTCATAACCAGCTCAATCTCACATCTCTCCGAGGTCGAAAGCTGGCGCCACCTCTGGTCGATTACACCTGAATAAGGTAAAGTTCATAGGAAGGTCAGCTACTGGCAACTCTCAGCACGCTCAGCGAAAAATAGACCGCCCAGAATGAGCACTACAATTATTTGTTTAAATTCTTAACCACCCCGTTCAAAATCTAGACTATGGTTATGTATTGTACTAAATTATTGCTGAAAATCAAAAGATGTTTTTATGATTTTTAAGGGATTGGCTTCAAGTTATGTGATTGTCTGATGATGTCATATTGAAAATGAAAGCCCTGTCTAGGCACCCATCAGTATTCCAAAGAGGGTTATTCAGTCTGATAAAATGAAATGAAAAGAATGAGCTATGGTTCATCGCTCACATAACCTGTGAAATAGAAGCTGTGATGTTATAGCAAGTTCATCATCATGCACTATTTTAGTAGACAAATTTGTGTTTTAATAATGTTATCTACACAGAAATCGATCGTTGTGAAGGAACAGCCTATTAAGATTAAATTGTCCTATCCTATCACTGCATTACCCGGATGCTGTCACACCAGTGGGGCATTGGGAGCCAAAACTCTAGCAGGAGAATAGAATGTGTTTTATTTCATTTGAGGCGAGGCATTAGGACACTCATGGACTAATGTATTTGCTACAGGTTGTGTGAGCTTGGCCACAGAAGAAAATTATGTTCCAATATAAGGGCTTCACGAGTCAAACTACTTCAAACGCCGTGTCACTGGATATATCTCTTCCAATAATAAGGTTGCCCCAATCAGTTCAAATTCAGAGTTGCCCACACTTGAATATTTAAGGCTGAGAGAAAGCAACTCCCAACATTATCATGGGCTTTCAAATAGAGATTTAACTTTTGTACAGTCTATACTCCAGTGATTGTCAACTGGCGACCCGCGGGCCATCTTAGGTCTTTCACAAGATTCTATCAGGCCCCAGGTGCTTTGGCATACCAAAGTACGAATTAGTGGCTGGCGCAGATATTTGATGAGTATAGATATGAAACCATTCAGATATTCAGAAACAAGAATTTCAGCTGTCATTATGGGGGTGGCCATCTTATTTCCTGTTTTGTCATAGAGATGCAGGGTGACTTGCTTTCCCAAGCCAGTGACACAAAGGAAGGGGCTGACAACATGGCCGGGAATCCTCTAATTGATCAATCAGAAACCGAGTTGGTCACAGCCCACGCTCTAATTGGTCTATTGGTCTAATGTTGTGCCATAGTGATGCAATTCTTGGTGTTGACTTCCCATAGTTGCGGTAGGCATGTACATGTAGTCAAACCAAGGGAACATCCTATGGTGGTGAATGCCTTGTGTACAGGGAATTATAGTGGGTTGGAATCACAGAAAAGTCAAAGAAGGCGCCAGTCACGACCTGAATTCATTTCTGATCTCAGACAAAGTCTCCTCGCTAACCAGGTAGCAGTTTCCACACAGGAATCGTAATAGTAATGTGGGGAGGCGGGTTGGTACAAAGGTATAACACAGACCTTGATGGCAGGACTAGCACGAGAATTACCTGTGATTATGACATCATCACCAGGTTTACATTGGTCCACCAGATCATCCTCGAGCACACACCACATGCTGCGAGGTACACTGCCTACGGGAAGTCGCTGAATCTGCTCCTGAATTTTTATCTCCTGATAGTTCCTACACTTTCGCGGCTGCCCGTCTGCGAATACACAAACTGGCTGTGCAAGAACTCATCACTCCGGCTCATTAAGTCACCATTAAATCACCGAATCATTGCATCATCAGTTGCGTGTAAATTGCATTGATAGTGTGATCTGTGCGACGGATGCAAAAATGGGCTATTTGTATTGGTACCCAAGTTCTGAGTTCTGGGTGGGAGGCCTTCATCATCATATTTAGGGGCTCAGCTAAACTACACCAGCAACAATGGAAGTTTTCGGATAAATGTACAAATGCAGCAATGATGGCACAGAATCCGCGACATCTGTCACGATGGATTACTTAGGAAAATGGTTAGATTTTGGTTTTCAATTTTGTTTGATACAGCGGGATATTGTTTGAATCAGCAGTGACCTAAATGTCTACTGGGTATATGAGAGAGCATTATGCTAACCTGATATGTTTGTTGCGATGAATGTATTAGATTTGCATTTCTCTGTTGGGCAGGATGGAGGCAGAACAATCTTATAGAACTGGTGAAAATCAGCCTCAACAAGGAATGTCTTTTTGCATTTAAGGCAAATATACTCCCGTTCATATTCCAAAACCTTCAGCAATGAGCTCCTGACGATCGTACCTGAAAAAACATTCCAGATTTCCGCCGGATTATCATACATATACTGTAGCATATTTTGAATTAATTGTGGCACGCAAACGACTTATGGTAGGTTTATATGTGGTTGATGGTAGACTAAGCAATATGTTGGCACCGCGCATATGTAACGGCAATAAATGACATTCGTGAAATACCCTAGGGAATCTTTCAGATAACTAATCTAGGTACATCAGGCAACATTGGATCTTATCATGATCTTTTGCCATGACGGGTCCCTGAGGGCCTTCTCGCAATGTAGATGAAACTGACACATATGCCAAATGTTGAATGGAATTCCATTACCAGTTGGATACGTAGATCACAATAATGCCTAATTACAAACCAAAGGTGAAATGGCAGATTTTTCAGTAGAGCCCTTCGTAATGAAGTCTCTAAACATACCAGTGAATGAGAGGAACTTTCCTACGTCTGCGGCTCCAGGGATTCTGTATCTGAGCAACTCAGGGCAATTCATCAAGCCAATCACACGAATGTGTGCTTTATGCTTCAGTGACTAAAAGACAAAAGAGATGATATAGTCATTCTATCAACACAGAGGGAGACAGTCCTCCCAATCCACATGAATGGTCCAAGAATGGGTAACTGTGCACCCTTATCTATTGAGCGATCGTGTCTCACCATGTAACCTTGTTGCGTGTTTGTGAATTCCTGTATTACTGTTCTCTGTGCATCCTGGAGTGCTTGGTCCATCGACTCAAGCATTGGATATGGGTCAACTAGCAAGGTTTCCACTACCCCGATGTTGTAGTCATGTACATCCGAGCAACTGCAAAAAGATATAATTACTGCTGATTTTCTAACACCTTTCTTCGACCAGGCTAATAGCCACTGCCACTGTGGGAATCATGCTAATACTGGCAATAGTACAATAAGTTGCAGAAATTTCTAATAGTTAAAATACAGTCATTGGTTGATCATTAACAAACTGACTGCACTGGTCATTGGTGAAAATTGTGACAATTTACCCAAACTATCGCCCCAATCACTTCATGACATAATTCAGATCAGCTCATCCAAATACAGGAAATGAAGAAGAGTATTTTAACACAAACTGCTCGTTGGGTCACTGAAAAGTAGGAGCCATTGATAGACTCACTTAATGGCTATCGAGTGGGAATCTTCATTTTCCAACTTGCGCAGTAACTCAAGAAGTTCATCTCTAGCATAGACAGTCAGATAATCAGCCATTACAGCTGTAAAAGACATAACAGACTGGAGTTTACTAGGTGAGTATATTCATGTCAATGTGCCATAACAAAAATTACGTACAAAATACACTGATGATAGATCTGCACTTACTTTTAAATCTTTCCAGTTTGCCTTCACTTTCATTCGCCATTATCCCTGTCTAAGGTGCATGGACTGATGAAGTTTAATATCTCAATTCTGAAATCAATCATACAAGTAGCTATACTATAATGTGTTTATACTGTATAGAAATTTGCACAACAGAAATGAAACTTAGTATACCACAATATGTTCTAATCTGATGAGGGGCTTTTTTGGTTGCTTGCACGTCGACTACTTAGGCATTGCATTTTACACCATAGACAGGTAGATATGATCCCAGCCTGAACTATCTGTGTAGAATTATAGTCAGGGATCTCCGTATATATACCGTTATCGTCCTGTCGCCTACAACCGATAGGTCATAGGCGTGAGCCCTCACAGATTATCTAACTGTCTTAGACAGTCATAGAGCTCGTCATGTTCCCTCTCCATATAGCCGACAGTCTCGCTGTGTACATATGTAGATTCCCTCACTCGCAGGGTACGACAGGTCCCAATTACAGTCATATCAAATATGTCACATTAACCCCCCTCCCCCGATTTACCATGACAGTACGGTCCAACTGTGATAACTTGTGAGATCATCTTTATCCTGCGGCACGAAAGGTCATTAGTGGTAACCAAACGGTTGCCGCTGCATAAGTGTCACGATCCTGACATTAGGGTCTGAGTACAATGCGACTCCTAAGTTTTGTTAGGTGAGGGACTACTTCCATTCACTGACCCTATCACTCGGTCACTATCACTCAGTCACTCTCACTCAGTCACTGTCACTCATTCAGTGTCAGTCAATCACAATTGACTCATTCACAGTCACTCATTCACTGTCAGTCAATCACAGTCACTCAGTCACCATCACTCCGTTACCCACTCACTATTCACTCACTTGTCACTCACAGTCACTGTGTCGTGTGACTGTGTCAGTGACGTGAGTGTGTCACTGTCACTCACTCACGTTACTGCGTGCCAATATTTGATTTCCTTTTAGTCTTTACATTATTGCAATGATTGATAACATTGATTGCACCGTCCATTTACTTTAGTTTTAGTTTACCAAGTGTAAAACTAAAAAGTAAAACCAAAACTATGACTATGAGTATGAATATGATATATCATATAATCATATAACTATAAATAATAAAATGAGTCACCCAGGGCCAGAGTCCGATCTACTTGTAAATGTACTGTTAACTGTCAGTCATGTCAATCAATCACTCAGTCAGTCAGTCACTGACTCGGTCAACTAGCTTATCAATGCCTCACCCATACAGTTTCCTCTCATTTTTCCTCTCTGCGAGTGCGACTGAGTCTGTCTGTGGAGGCGATCAGAATTTCACATGCTGTTGAATGTGGCGCGCTACAAGCCAGAGTGCGATTGGTGCAAACTGGCGAATGGGCTTTTAGAAAAATTTGGGTACCAGCGTAGATAATCAAAGCGATTAGGAATGCGCCCGTCTCAAGCCACGCCGCGTTGTTGTCAGAAGTGTATCTGGACTTTTGGGCTTCGATTTCGCCAGACCACAATTTGACCATCTGATCCCGGTAGCAGGCAGCTTCAGAGACAGAAACACAGGTCCAACAATGGGAGTAGTCGCCCGACCCCCTGGTGATTACAAAAACAAGGCTGTCATTGTCATCACCATTCATTGGCAACCGCCTGGAGTCCACTGCAAAGTGAAAGCCTCCTCCATGTTGAGCCACTCTGACTCTGGGCGATCTTTCGCCACTTCAGCGCAGTTCTTCATTTTCCGAGACGTTTGTGGATCTCTTCAGCCCACCGGTTTTTGGGTCTTCCTCGATTTCGTTCCCTTTGGCAGGGTTTCTGCATCGTGAGGTCATGCGCCCAATTGGCGTTCATGCGAGCCACATGCCAAGCCCATTTCCATTTTTGTTTCATGATGGTTGTCAACAGCTCTGGGAGTTTAGATTTTCCTTTACTGTCTTTCGAGTTTTTTCTTTTGATTTCGAGTTCAGGATCACCGTCAAGTGAGAAAAGTTGGCCCAAATATAGGTAGTTTTGCACTGATTCGATTTCTTGTCCTTCAACTTGGATTGTGGGTGTTGGTGTCAGTTTATTGTTTATCATGCATGGCCTTTGTTTTGACTTGTTCATCTTCAGTCCGATCTGTTCACTCATGGAATGCAAATCTTCTAGCATTCGTTGCAGTTCACTAGGACTTTTTGCCACTATAATAATGTCGCCTGCGAAACGGAGGTTGTTAATGGTTTTGTTGCCAATCTTGATGCCAGAGTCTGGCCCATCTGGGTGGGGACCCCTTTACATACACTTAGCCACCATTTCATCTTGCTTGAACCCTAAATTTTTGTTGCCCCAATGATGGTTCACACGTTTTCCTATTTTTATGACGCACAGACCTCTAGTCTGTTAATATGCGAATGCGCATAGACACAATCTCCTTGTCCCTTAACGCTTTATTCATCTGGAATTGGGTGTACAGACCCACAACTACTGATGATCAACGCTAAACCACTGGAATCCTTTAGTCATTAAACATTTGGGGGCAAAATTGTCTCCTAGTATAAGGACATTAGTGTAGTTCTAATCCGGCTAGAACTTGGTGAAGGTCAGCAAGTTTATTGTGTTATATATATGACCTGCATTCATAGACATATACTTTATACCTAGACCTGCTATATGCCCACTGTGGTGTCTCTTTCTATATTGTGTTTAAACAAAACAGGAATAGGTTTGTCTATTTATTGTATAGACCCGTATAGATGTTTCCAAGTTTCATCAATTCATCATGTGCACCCAATTCCACCACTCTTCCTTGGTCAATTACAGCCACCTGAAAGAAACAATGATTGTTAAACAACAACAACAACAACAACAACATCATCATCATCATCATCAACAACAGCAAATAACCATACAAATATTGGGAACAACATTAGCCACAGCAGCGACCACAACAGGAATGACAAGAACAGCCAATGAAGCGAGAAGGACAACATCAATTACAACTTCTATTTCTTTTTGTTGATTCATAAAGAACAATTTTTACTATTTTGAGGAATAAACTATTAAAACAACTTCAACAAATGCAATAGTTAGCAGTCATTCAAACTACATTAGATTGTCTTATTGTCTTGGTGAAATAGAGTATAGTACCTTGTCAGCGCAGCGTACAGTGGAGAGTCTATGAGCAATGATAAGAACAGTCCGCCCCTCCATCGCCTTATTTATAGCTTGCTGTACCAACTCCTCACTTTCGGTGTCCAGTGCACTGGTTGCCTTCAAATAGAAAATTTCCCATGTAAAATGAAGCGAGTTGTAGCGCACCTTCAGCAGAACAGCAAGAGAATTGTGCTACCAGTATTGGCTTCCCTCGCACTGATGATCTCATAGTGCAACGTGAGCGAAAAGACTAGGGTATAAACAACAAACAACAAAGTCTAAAGATTTACTACTAGAATGACGGCTTTATGGTGGGGAGTCTTATCTACTTCAGCAAAAAAGTGCACTGCACCTCTAGAAGTTACCTAGGATCACTCACCTCATCCAGTAGGAGGATAGCTGGGTTAGTGATTAGAGCTCTGGCAATGGCTATTCTCTGCTTCTGTCCCCCTGGTAATAAGGTTGAGGTTACAGTCACTGTGTGACATAGGTTGACAGTGGGTGTCCGTGCGTACCACTAGGTAGCATTGTGTGACACTTGCTAATAGCGAGTAACAGTGTGTGACAGTGGGTAGAAGTGGGTGATAGTGAGTAACAGTGGGTGACAGTGTGAATCACTAGGTGACGGTGGGTGACAAACAGTCGGTGACAGCACCAGGTGACAGCAATATGTGACAGCACCGGGTGACAGCAATATGTGACAGCAGTAGGTGACAGCACCAGGTGACAGCAGTAGATGACAGCAGTAGGTGATAGCAGCAGGTGACAGCACCAAGCGACAGTAATTGATGACAGCACTAGGTGACAGCAGTAGGTGACAGCACCAGGTGACAGCACCAGGTGACAGCAGTAGATGACAGCAGTAGGTGACAGCAATATGTGACAGCAGTAGGTGACAGAAATAAAGCACTGTGGAAAGTTTTTCTAACCTGATAAATCCCGACCTCGTTCTCCAACTATAGTATCATAGCCGTCAGGAAAAGACTCAATAAAATTATGAGCATTTGCTTGTTTTGCTGCTTCAATTATCTGCAAAGGAGAGGCAGAAGATTGTCATCGGGGGGGGGGGGGGGGGGGGGGGCTGGTTTT
>Ga0224511_10000592_pt1 | contig 18103 bp, 6 predicted proteins | sample SF_May12_sed_USG_2_FD_169988 | JGI IMG/M metagenome (GOLD analysis project Ga0224511, IMG submission 169988) | Sediment microbial communities from San Francisco Bay, California, United States - SF_May12_sed_USGS_8_1 | ecosystem: Environmental > Aquatic > Marine > Sediment | place: USA...
GTTAATGTAATTCTGTAGTTAAACCTAGGTGTCCATACACAAAATAAATTTATAATCCACTTGTTTTAAAGAATGTTGTGTTTAGTGCTGATGTTACATTTTTGTGCCGAGCATTGTGAACACGCTCGGATGTATCCTTACGAAATAAGAACATTCAGAGTTTTTCAGCTTTTCGGGCGTCGAATAATGTTTACTTGCTGGGAGGACGACGAATGCGTCTCCTGGATGCGATAGTGTTTTTTTCTGATCATGAAAACCTATTCATCATTTATCAAGTATTAATTGACGATATTGCAGGTAGTACTTTTCTTCATACAATAACATCTTACTCATCATTTTTATTATGTAGTTATTTGATTTTTATACAAATCAAATTTCGTTGTCTATATTTTCGGGCCATAATTATATTTGTTGTACTTATAATACTATTTAGTTTTTGTAAAAGCATGTAATTAATATAGATCAACTTGAAGCAAAATATTTACATGACCTTTTGTAAGGTTTTGTGTGATTTAAATATATACGTTCTCGTAATACCTTTTGACAAAAGACGTTGAATTGCTTAAACAGCACATTATTTTCTATCCAAGTATACATAGAGAGTAATAAACGGATACTTACGTTTAATCGTTCCAACAACTGAGTTGTTCCAATAGGTTAATTTCATTCATTTTTGCTATCTGTTAATGCTATACTTGCAATCAAACTACTCATGGAAAACAACTCCTCAATAACCAAGATCATTATATTATATTACAAATGACAATGGTTTACTTGTTAATAAGAGAATGAGTATAATGAAACGGTATACGTTTAGTAGAGAATAAAGGGGACGCAGATTTCCCTTGTGAACAAATAAGCAATTGATAAATCCTATTTGCTTTCCTACTAATATCATGTGTTCTCGTCCAATACGTGCCATGTGTGGATGGGGTGCCATTCACCTAACGTATAATATGACAAATCGGCAGGTTCGTGGAAATTGAGTTTTTTAAACTTATATCAAGTACATTTAGTTTATTTGAAGAAAATCTTCGTTTTCTGCATACATTAAACAGGTGTTTCTAATTTTTTATGCTATTTAACATACACATAAATTATTCCAGTGATTTAATTGCTCAAACAATGAGATCAGTTTGAATGTATGAAGACTATCAATGTATCTCAAATATACAAATATTAATAATTTGATCGGGATATTCATAAAATCAAATTAAAGAAATGATATAAACTTTTGTTTATGAAGTATAAAATCATTTTTAACAATAATAAATTGAAATTATTCCTGCTATATTTCTGTATGCCTAAATAAGTATTTATTATTTATTTCTGTATCACCTTTGTATACAAAGTGTCATTGTTAAACAGATAATCTAGATAATGTTTTAGTAAACAGATTGAAAATCAAGCTAAGACATATAAACAACAACAAAAAATCGTAAAACACACGTACAAAGAGATAACAATTGTCTAGAATACATCATATACTATCATCATTTTACTTAGTCTACAAACAGCTGACAACATCTTTTTATAAGCCTGGTCTGACAGTTCTCAAAGGTGACAACTGCCTTTGCGCTACCAAACTACATTTGTATGAGAAACCCTTAAACGTTTCAAGTGATTAAACGAGCGCAGCCAATGCCAAAACAAAACCAAATAAGATAGAAAATCTTATAGTCACTGTGTACATTTATGTTTTTAAAATGTTTAGAAGTCGTTTCAACACGCACACACTATATCATGCGATGAGGTAATACCTACTATTTTTCAAGAACTCTTATCTGGCCTCCATATAGTAAGCAGAACGTGTGTTTGTGTGTATGTCTGGATACGGTCTGATACACTCTGTTTACGATATCATCTTTCCAGTATTTCAGCACTGTAATAAGTCACCAGACAGCATCTAGTACCTGAACAGCACACCTCGTGTTTACAAATTGTTTCGTCTTACATCAGGTGCAAACATATCAGAATAATGAAAAAGCCATTACAATGTCCAATAAACCGCCTTTGTCATACGCAAGCGCTTTATGCATGCCACAGACATAACAATCCTGCAGTTCTTGTCATGTAATTGTTTCCTATTCCTTCTTTGCCGCATACGTTAAATAACAAAGTATTATCATATATTATTATTTATATGCGTCACTATGGTAACGTATAAATAGGTCAGTAACGGAGAATACGCTGTGTTATGACATGACAGGATTATGAAAATGTATTAATTATGTTTAAATTTAGGAAACAAAAACCTATCTGTATTAAATCCATAAGTTTGGAAAATTTGAAGCAAAATAATTTTGTTTAACATTTTTTGAAAAAAGGCAGAAAAAACTGTTATACCCCCACCATATTAAAAGCTTAATTTTAAGAAAACGGGTGGATTTTGGTGTAGAGGTCAGAGACATATTATACATCAATTTTAGACAAAAATTTGCTTTGTGCAAATTTTTTCCTCAAATGGCATTTGCATTTTACAAAAAGTAACCCAGAAACGCCAATGAATATTAATACATTACAATATTATTTACAATACCAACTGCTTAATAACGGTATGTCCTTGTCTTTATCAATATACTTTCTCAGATAACTGCTACAATAAACAAAATTAAATAGGTCTTCCAGTATCCCGTATTAATAAGATACTCGATAAAATGGTAATGATATGATAATGTTCAACGTGTACAATAATTAATTTTTTAGCCTCCTTTCTTGGTGGTCGTGTATTATATAAACTTTTGCCGTGCGTTTGTCCACAGGGATTACTGTGACACATAATGGTGGTTTACGTAAGCACTTTTTATTGCGTCTGTGTTGCAGATTGATTGCCCATTTTGCGTGTGCAATGTCGTTATATTTGGCCTGCCTTCATTGCACAGGGCCCTAATGCAATATTGCTAAAAGTTCGCAATAGTGATACTTATGTAACGCAGTTGTGCACTATACATACGGCGGATTTTGAGAGAGCTATTACCCTTTTCTTATTTCCAAAGTTGTAGTCGTGACGGATATTCGTGATTTTCTCTTACTATGTAACCCCTTTTAAGATATTAACAGTATGTAAGGAGCAATCTGAATGTAACTTATTGTGTATTTCAAAACAAATCACGTGTATATGGTTAATATGTTGCGGAAGTATGACCCTTTCCGTATTATAAAAGTTGGAATCGAGTCCGAGCCTCATATTATAAACATTGCTGTGCATATTCTAGCCAAATGTCGTTTGGCCAAGCATTTACTGGTCTCAACTCTTTTTCATACTTTCGTATTGTAATACTTTATGGTTTAGATTGGAAATTTCATTATTATATAACAACGGAATCCTCCATTTCATAAAGTATATATCAAAGCCACTCTTTAAAGACAAACACAATACCTTATTTAAAAATGATATGCACGTGTTACAGTTGCTATGTTGTATTACATATTGTATAATGTCAGTGTCCGCGTGATGGCCGTATATATACACAGTGAATTGATTATGTCAGGGCGCAGAATTTCAATCACGGTTGCGTCCTTGTGCCTTAGCGTTAAATCAAAGATAATGAGTACACATTATAAGAAAACAACTGCATTATCCCCTTGCAATAAGACGCTACTTTCAGCTAACCATTCTTCTATAATTCGATTGGCCCGAACAATTTCCTATATGTTTCCGATGACATAAGCATGTTATTTGATCTCGCATGCAGATGAGGCTATAGTCCTTGCTCCGTAAACTATTAGTTATTGTTTTAAGACTTACACATTTTAGATAATATAGTTATAGTTATTTTAAAATTAAAATGCACATATTGATAAATCGCTACGAACAAGTCATTTTAAGTATAATTTGAAAACCTAAGTACTACGTAAGACTTCGATTGACATAATATCTTACGCATGTAGATACATGTTTATTTAGCATGTCCCGCGCAAACGGGCAGTATTACAAGATGTGAGTACAAAGTATAGCAAATCATTAAAATAATATCCAACCTTAATTGTATTTAACTTCATACATTTACATTGAAGGTACTTTGTTTGATATTCAAGGTATTGCATTGTGTAAGAACATGAATGGTCGCAATAAACACATTACATAAACATTTGCTATTTCTGTCCCAACACATATCATACACAATGTCTGTTTTTGACCACGTTACTAAAATCCTTACATGTACACCACTGCAATGTGTCTATTAAATTTCTGAAAGCGACAGATATTGGTGTTTTAAGCCATTTCACATGACACATTATGACAAAAGCTCCTAAACATCCAGACGTGTTTAAAACTAAATTTAATTATTTTGATTTTTTTGTCTACTTTACATAATAGTCGTAGGTTTTTGTGTACTTGTTTAAAAACATTAAAAGGCAGATAGTATAAAGCGAGTTATTATGGGTTGTTAACAAAATCTTATTTTACATTTTATAGTGCACTACATGTTGTTATATTATGAATATATACCTATGTACTTTAAATGTCGATCAAGTATGGATAAAATTGAAATAATTACATCAGAAGATAATTTTTTCTTGCGCAAACTAGTACCCTTGTTTGTGTTTTCACGATTACTAGTATTTTTAACCAACTTCTTGCTAGTCTTTGTAAAAAAAAAATTTTTGGACGCCGGATATAAAAATTCCATTTTAAGTGTATACATGAGGTCGTGTGGTCTATGCCAATTCATCACGACATATTAAAAAGCGGCGTTAACTAACACGCTGTATAGTATTCAACCTTATTTTAATGGAACAAGCATAAAGGTGTTAACATTTATTTTAAATTTTGAAACTAGAAACAAATAATTCTGCTACATAAACATAAAAAGTTTCTGTCTAACAGCATTGCCTTCAATTCAAATTTGTATGAGATATGGTAGCTTCCAACAAACAAATAATAATATTCTGGTCTTTCTGGGTTCACAAAGGTTTTTTCCCAGCGGACAATTTGAGAAGATAACAAATCATGGTGTCTAACATTTGTAACAGAAACGCTGGGATATTGATAGATGACATAAGCTAGAAAATATGAAGTATTCTGGTGATCTACGACAATTACACCACGTAAGTCGTTGTTTTTGTCTGCCCATCTTACTCCTGGGGTTTTCTTCCCGCCAGAACAATTCACAACCAACGCAACATTGTTTTATGTCATCTTCTAAATACTATTAGAGGTTTATGTTCTTTCACATGTATTTACTAAACACGATATAACTTATCAATCCAAATGATTTGGATAAAGTACGACAGTAGATATCTATTAACAGTTTCATTCAGCAACATATTTCTTAACGTTGTGATTTAAAGATGTTTTAATCCTATGCAAATTGTAGAGCAAGAGTTTATTGCAGAAATATTGTTCTACCTTTTCTAACAAGTTACTATTTTTGTACCATGACCATGCAATTAATTTTAAAAAGGTACTAAACAATACAATGGCAAAACGCTTTAACTCAGTATCTTAGGTTTGGAATAAACAATTCAGATTCATTATATTTAGTTTTGTAAATTTGTAAAAGGTCATTCTGATCTCTTTGCAAAATACTAAACAAAGTTAAATAAATTACATCCATCCCAAACGTATTTACAAAAGCAATGATTGAAAAGTAAATTGCAATACCATAAATACTGAACACTCATGTAGTACATGGTAATTACTTTCCACGTTGCCAGGAAAAGATCTGTTTAGACTTAAAATAGAGTAGAAACTAGCAGCATAAGGAATTTATCTGTGCAATTATTTATATATTATGTTTGAACACGAACATACGTGTAAAATTTGACCATGTTTGCCGTTTTAATCTTGTAATCGTTTTAAATATGTTTTCAAGTTTTGGCAGATGTCGGCAATACGAAATGTTTCATGATTTTGAGCACAATGGCCTACTTACAACATACACGTACAATATTTAACAAATAAAACATGGGCTTGAGGGCAATATGCAAGTTTACGGACTGGTTGGTCAGACTGAGGAAGGTATATGGCCCGAAGCGCAGCTGAGGGCCATATTCCTTCCGAGGTCTGACCAACCAGTCCGTAAACTTGCATATTGCCCGAAAGCCCATGTTTTATTTGTTATATTATACCGAATCTTTAAATAAATCATTTTACAGTATCCCTTTGTTGCTGTCATTTTACTATAATTTACTTTTAAATAATAATTTTATTTGTTTAGTGAGTGAAATATCTCAAACCCTAGTCGGATTTTTTAATTCTTGTATAAACAATGCAGCAAAAGCCATGCTCTTTTTAAATACATGTATTCAAAAATTGTTAATCAAATGAAATAGATCTATTTTATGTTACTAGATTTAGACAAAAAATCCAGACTTTAAAATGCAACAGTTTGTGTCATTTTTCCATTCTAAAAATAGATTTCCATTCTAAAAATAGATTAGTTAATTACAGCTTAAACAGTTAGATTGGATTACCTGCCCCTGGTCAATATAAGAATTATGGACCGGGTAGCCGGTCAATATGCGATTTATGGACTGGATGACGTCATATTAAATACAGAAGGGCGTATGCAAATGAGGTATAATATATAATTTTATATCATTTACAACATCACAGTACGAGTACATGTTTATTGTAAACCGATTATTAGGAAGTTAACGTCTCCAGAGCCCATTCTTAGCATATAATATCGCAAAAGAAATATTTTAGCAAACAGTTTTAATATCTATTTAATATTGTATATACATTGTATTGATAATACTAATTACTAGTTTTAAATACAAATGCACAACATACACGAAGATTTCCAAAAGAAACATACACATATAGGGAATACAGGTTTCCCTATTTGTCACTATTTTTACATTTGATATAACTAGTTTGTCACGTAATATTTTCCGATACATGTCCTTTTTCATCTAATACCCACGTTTTAATTATATTTTAGAAAACTATATTCCCACAACATATTATGTGTTATTGTCCCTTAAAGCAACGCTTTCTTAAGGTTACACAACCGGACTTTGTGCTATGAACGGTTTTGTCGAATATAATTATTTTATTCATGAACTTTGTTCTAAACAAATACTTATCCATATATATATATTTGTTTTTAAGAAACAGAAAGCTGTATTTACCTGTGTGTATCACTATACATATTTAACATGCAATATGAAAATAAGACACATCGACCATCGAACATGGCAGGTGCATTATGTGTTTCGTTTTTTTAAAACACTTTAATTTAGTAAGAACAAGACACATACTATAATCAACAGATAACTGCCAAAGCCATGTTGACACTTCTGAAGGAATATATGTCTATCCTATCTTTGTTCTAACATAGCAAAGCTCGAAAGCCTCTATATTTGTTTTGTTTGTGTCATGTTCTTGCCACACGATATTGTGTTTTTGTAATCTGTCACGGGAATAAGAACTTGTTCTAAGTAGTAGTTTCTTCACACTTTGTTTAAGATGCCGACTGTGGTCCTGTTTTCCAAGCATTTGCAGGTGATAATGGAGTTTTTAGAATAATGCGTTACGTTTTTATGTGTTTGTTAATTTGTAACCCATTCCTATCCCGCAAAGTAGGTAAAACTCTTTTTTTTATTTGTGGTGAGCATTGTATGAACATATTTCTGTATAATATTAAAATCGATATGTTAAATACAGTAAATATGTTAATACACTGTACATGTAAACAATGTTTATTATACGTTTTAAGGCATACGATGGGACAAAAACAAATCCCAGAAGATACATTAGAGTCATTTCATTTTGTTTTTGTCTCAACTTAGGCAAACCAATTCCAGTATGAAACGTTAATCGCCAATCAACACAGCGTATATTTTACATTTCTGTTTAAAGATAAGGGGTAAAGCAGTTTATTATAATGAGATCGTTATATATTTTGTATAATAGAAGGAGAAATGATAACTCTCTAAATATTCTTATTTAGATCATGATTTATATTACTTAACAGGATCACCCTAACTTTTGCATTCGCATATTAGGTATCTGTAAACTGTGTATAACATGTTTTACATCTGTACCTTATTCTTATTAATAGTTTGACGCAACTTATTTATTTTATTCACTCTTATGTGCATAGTTTTTGTAATTGTATTCTGTTGTATTATCTATGCTCTTTGATTACGGGGGAAATAAATGAATAAAGGTGATGATGTTGTAACAAGTATATGCCCAACGTTTAGTGTTTGTTTATTTTTTTGGCTTATACTAATCCATTTAGGTCGTTAGCGAAGCAATGTATCCCATTCTTAAGAAGGTATAACTCCTTTTTTATTTGTGTTGAATATTGTATAAAAATATTTATATCCTAATATACTTGACATTTGTATATTCAGTAATTATGTTAATAAATCTAAATGATGTTTATTATACGTTTTAAGCATATGTTGGGACAAAAAAACAAAATCCCAATAGACACATTAGAGGGACCTTTCATTTTTGTTTCAATTTAGGCAAAACAGTATCTGTATGGAACGTCTATTACTACAACGTATATTTTTCATTTTTGAAAGCGATTGATATAAATATTTTATTGGGCAATTAATACGACAAACATATAATGTAGAGCAGCATTTCCTACATTCAGAGACGTATTTATAAGACAAACTTAATTATGTCCTTGTTTTATTACCACATGTTTATGAATGCACGTTTAATTAATTCACTCAACTTTATAAAACGTTCAATACATCATTTTATACATGTGTTACATAATGATATATACAAGTAATTTAATGAGAAGTTATCTGAGGTTTCTACTAAAAACTGCGGAGGCACATAACACTCAGACAATATTCATGATAGATATTTTGTGTGCGTCTAGTAAGTGTACTTACTTTATTATAGAATTGCCTAAAGGCTACGAAAAAACTTCGTCGTGTACTCGTACGTAGTTGTTCGGCAATCATTGAAGGTTGGATACCTTTTGACCAGCTACTGCTCGTAACGGTAAACTTTTTTATACACATACAATTAAAGTGTACTTAAGATAAATATGTCAAACATATCAAGCATCAACGAAAGATAAGCATTCAGTTAAAAAACATGTCATATGAAGTAATAATTTACTAATATCATTTATTCATCTCTGTGTCTAAACAATCTTTAGAGTACATTAAAACAAATATTCTAAATGTACGTTGGACATGTGTATATTTATAATTTGTAAACATTATACTAGATTTTATAATAATTTACTTTAAAAATGGATTTCTAATAAAATATGTTTATAAATAATTAATAATTAATTAATAATTAATAATCATCCTGTAAGCCATTAAAGTCTACTTTACCAAATTCCTAGAAATCATAATTCCACAGCCCGTGTTTGAGACTATTGTATAATACAAATCCGGAGTCGTCTTATCCGAAACTGCGTTTACTGTTACGTGAGTAGCCAGATCCCTAATTGCAAATGGAAAGCACGCGCGTAGACAGTGTGACAAGTGTGAGAAGACCTACAACTGCGGCTTTTGTTGTTGTTTCCATGGTAGTAAGAATGTGACTCGCACCCTTTCCGATGGAACATCGCTATATAAAATTGCCAAAATTTGATTGATAAAAAAGGTAAACACAAACATTGACACACCGTTAAATCGTTTATTAGGCAGGCTTGACAACACCATATGTCATGTGCATTTTGTTGCGCTGTGATGAGTCCTGTTTGTGTTTGGCATTTACACGCAACCAAAATATTTGACACGTACCAGACCCTGGTTTTGTTTTAAAGCATTTATTATTGTTTTGTTATATAAACTGACCGTGAAAAAAGTGTAATGTGTAAATCATTTTGAGAGATTCATATACTATAAATGACATTTCCAGACCTATAAACTTGCGGTTTAGGGTCAAGCCTGTTATACTGTCTGGACTAGTTAAGATGGTTTGTTAGAAAATGAAATTAAACCCAAATAGGTTCCTTTTAAATTTCCCAATCTAGAAACAAATCCATCAGCTCCATACACACAAGTATCGTACTTATTGCGTTTAATACATATTGTAGCGGAAATTATTCCTTTACAATACACTTTTTTATCTTTTTTGTCTGAACATGTTTTCCCAATGGAATCTTCTAGCAAATCATCGGCCGAACAATTTAACAACAACCAATTATAAAAGATTCAAACCCCAATCATACACGTATCGTACTTATTGCTTTTAATACTTTTAATTGGTAGCGGAAATACTTGCGTCACACCATTAACCATTCCCTTACAATACACTTATTGTATCTTTCTATCTGCACAAACATTTTTTTCCAATGAAGAGTGGATAGCAATTCATCAGCCGAACGATTTAAAGTCACAAGAGCACGGTTTGGTCATTAACATGGGAAATAAATCTAAACTATCCCTAAAACTCTTAATAACTGCGTAATAGGGCATAAACAATTGGTACCATGTGCTAGGTTTGAAGAAAAATGTGCACAAACCAGTACATTTCCAATATACCAATCATTATGAGCGGAAATCATTTTCTTGTCCACGGACACAACAATGATTTACCTCATATTACATGCATTTTTATCTTTTAAAATATGTACTCAATTTTTTTTAAGTGTCAGCCATTTTACATCACATTTCTTTGCTAAGACTCTTACTCAAATCGTATGTTAAGATAAGTACTTCTTAACCAAATTTTCTGTGCTCTAGCTCCTTTAAGAAAACCAATCAAAATATAAAAGATTTAAACCCCATTCATTACATTGGTCTTTCCAAAAGCAGAAAGTTAACATTTTTTGAAGAGTGTACACTACAAAAAGTAGTAGTAGTAGTAGTAGTAGTAGTAGTAGTAGTAGTAGTAGTAGTAGAAGTAGTAGTAGTAGTAGTAGTAGTAGTAGTAGTAGTAGTAGTAGTACTGTAGTAGTAGTAGTAGTAGTAGTAGTAGTAGTAGTAGTAGTAGTAGTAGTAGTAATAATCTCTTTTATTTATTTTGTGTTAATAAATGGTAAAATAGTTTGGTTATCTATTGCAATTTCTTAAAAATCGTCATTTTGTCTACATAAATTGTACTTACAATAGCGACGATAACAATTCACAACTAAAGAAGCAGTGTGTATCATCTTATAAGTAGATGCTTTTAGTTTTATACAAGTATCTACTACACAAGAAGACTTATCACTGGCAGATCCGGGATTAGGCCTTAGGGGCCGGAGTAACTTGTTCGGGAGTGGGGGATGTATCTTTACGACATAAGAACAACTTTTGGGGGCGTCAAATAATGTTCACTTGCTGAAAGGGCGCCGGATGCGTCTCCTGGATCCGATAGTATTTTTACTGATCATGAATACCTATTCATCATTCATCAAGTATTGATAAACGATATTCCAGTAGTACTTTTCTTCATGCAATAATAATATTTTTATATTATATAAGTTATCATTTTTGTGAGAGAAGGTATATAACGAAATAGTACACGTTTAGTAGAGAAATAAATGGGGGAAGAAGATTTCCCTTGTGAACAAACAAGCAATTGTAATAATCCGATTCGGTTATTTACTAATATGATGTGTGCTCGTTGAATATGTGTCAAGGGTGGCATTCGCCTTACGCATACCCAGGAAAATCTTAGTTAGTAGTTTAGAATAGATGTTGAAGTGTACTCATATCAAGTAAATTTAGTGGATGCAAGGATGCAAAAAACAACACAATTAAAACTGAAATTTATAAGTATGGCCGTTGGTGTCTTATAATAAAGATCAGCCTCTGAGGCAGTTTTAACACTCGGTGAGTTATATCATGGTTGTGAGGTAATCTACTAACTGTTTTTCTAGGAAGCTTATCCGACCAACGTGTAAGCAGTACGTATGTTTGTGTGTATGTTTGATTCCGGTCTGATGCACTCTGTTTAAGATTTCATTTTACCAGTCTAGTACCACTTGTAAAAGTCTACTGAAAGTATCTGGAACTTGAACAGCACATCTCAAACTTTTTTTTATTTTACATCAGTCGCAGACATTTCAAAATAATGAAATAGCCATTACAATGTCCAATATACCGCTCTTGTGCTCTTGTCATACGCAATAGTTTTACGCCATAGACAGAACAATCTTGCAGTTTTTGTCATGTAAATAGTTCCTATTGTCATATGATATTTTGCGTAATATGAGTATTTTACATTTTACTTAAGTAACTTAGAAACGCCAACTCATCCTCACACATTACAATTATATAATACCAACTGTTGACATATGCGTTGTGCTTAATGACGTTATGTCCTTGCCTTTGTCAATATGTTTTCTCAGATTACTGTTACTAAACAAAACCAAATAGGTCTCACAAAATACCGTTTTAATAAGGTACTCGATAAAGTGGCAATGATATGATAATGTCACATGTGTATATAAGGTAATTTATGTAGCCTGCTTTCCTGATGGAATTGTATTATTGTAACCTCTGCCGCGCGTTTGTCCACAATGATGAGTGTGGCACTAGTGGTGCTTAACGTAAGCACGTTATATTTCGTCCATGTTATAGCGTTATTGCCCATTTTTCAATTGCAATGTCATAATATTTGACCTGCCTTTAAGGCCCTTGTGCAATATTGCTTAAAGTTCACAAGAGTGATCCGTATGTAACCCAAAGTGAGCACTATGCATACGAACGGATTTGACAGAGTAATTGCCCTTCTCGTATGCCCTAAGTTGTAATCGTGTCCGTTCTTCATGGTGATCTCTTACTGAGTACATCCCTTTTAACATATCATCAGATATCGTATGCAGTATAGAGTCATCTGAATGTAACCTATTGTGCATTTAAAACAAATCACGTTTATATGGTCAATATGTTGCAGAAGTATGGCCCTTTCCGTATTATCAAAAATGGAATCAAGTCCGAGCCTCATCTTACAAACATCTTGCTTGCTATAAATGTTTGTTATGAAACATTGCTGTCCATATTCTAGCCAATTGACGTATCGATGGAACCTGAAATAACGTCCGATGCCAGACAAAATGGCGGGAAAGCTCGTAAAGTCAAACATTGCAGGTGCGCGTAACCAGTAATACTAAAAAAGTTCAGTCTTCTGATTGGCCCAAATGACGTTGTATGTTATGGTGTTAAGTAAATTTCCGCATTTTTGTCGAAGTAAAATTACTTTTAAGTGCGTACCTTAAACAATATTTCCATATGGTTTCTCAAAATCCGTTTAATAAGCTTTATCTGTTATTTAACAGATCAACATGCTATTGCTATGATGTATATATTTAAAGTCAGTGTTCACGTGTTCACCGTTTAACCGTTTAAAGACTAATTTTAACCAAACATGTACCTGTATTTTAAAATTGAAATGCACATATTTGAAAAAATCCATATTATATTATCTCTACGAAAAAGTCATTTAGGTAATATTTGCAAATCGAATTATCAGTACATGTTGTAGTTAGTTTTAACGAAGACTAAAATGTAGTTTTTCAAATTCAAATTAAAGAACACAATTGTAGCTGAAAGCAATATGGATCAATGATGGCAAGTAAATCGAGTAACTGACTTTTGTTGGCAGTAATGATTCAAAATTATGGATGAAAAATAGTATTCCTTTTCTGATTTAATAAAAAAAAGATGGGACACATTTTTGTAAAAACTGGGTCCCTTGGACAATGGGAACACTGAAATTCTGTTATTACGCACTAAAAAAAGAAGATTCAAACCGGACACTGACTTCCTCAGTACCGGGTGTTTTCTATACACTTATAAGTACTTAATATACCAGGTGAACAGTATGTTTTGTTTCGCCACTAGAAAGTTGCTCTTCTGCAAGATCATGGAAATGTTAACTACAAAAGACTTTGATAGACATAATATCTTACGCGTGTACATACATGTTTATTTAGCGTGTCCCGCACAAACAGGCAGCATAACAAGGCATAATAAACTGATGAAATGGAAAGCCCTCAGGAAGCATAGCCTGCACGAGAAAACAGCAGCATCGGTTTTATTGAAGCTGTTCATCAGTAGTAATGAATGATGCCACACCACTGACGCCCCCTAGCGCACGAGCAGAACTCTGCTTTCAAATGTAAGTACAACTTATAGCAAATCATTAAAGTCATATCAACAATTAATTGTATTTAACTTCATATATTTACATTGAACGTGCTTTGTTTGATGTTTAAGGCATGACATTGTGTAAGAACATGAATGGTCGCAATAAACACATTACATAAATATTTGCTATTTCTGTCCCAACACATATCATACGCAATGTCTAAAATCCTTACACCACTGCAATGTGTCTATTAAATTTCTAAAAGCGAAAGATATTGGTGTTTGAAGCCATTTTACATAACACATTTTACAAAAGTTCCTTTTATTCCAGACATGTTTAAAAATAAATTTAATTATTTTGATTTATTTGTCTACTTTACATAATAGTCGTAGGCTATTGTGTACTTGTTTGAAAAAAACATTAAAAGGCAGATAATATAATGCGAGTTATTATGCGTTATCAAAAAATCTTATTTTACATTTTATAGTGCTCTACATGTTTTCATATTATAAATATGTACCTTTAAATGTCGACCAAGTATGGATAAATTTATTGAAATAATTACTTTAGAAGATGGAATTTTGTAACGCACACTTAGTGTTTATACTCTCTTTTATAAAATTAAAGCAGATACTATGTATATAATTCACTTGTCTTTATTGGTAAATGTGTCCATTAAATTCTGTCAACTGTTTGAATTTTTTATGTTCTGTCGTTACAATTTAATCTACCGTATATGGCTGATGTTTTTTTAACCTGGTGTAAAATAGTTGTACAATATGTTGTCTTGTATGGCAGTCTGGATTTTAACATGAATAAAAAAACTATTAAATTTGTTCTTTAGATGAAATTATAATAAAGGAACACATATTGTTTCGTTTAGAAATCAGTGTCAAACAGTTACAATATGTATGTCCATGACAAGATAATTAAGGGGAAGTCATTTGTACAAATATAAGTTTATTAACATTCGTCAGATGACATTTTTCAACTTAAGATACACAATTTAATACAGGTATTATTTGTACATATTACACCAGTTTTCCTTCTAATAGTTTTAGGTACAATCAACATCATTTCAATAAAGTATTTACTAAATGAATATTCTTTGTAACATACTTAAAAACGAGCAATTAGTAATCTTCTTGTAAACCATTAGCGTTCCGTTTACCAAATTCATCGTAATCGATATTCCACAGTCCATGTTTGAGACTATTGTGCGATCCAAATCCGGAGTCGTCTTGTCCGAAACTGCGTTTACTGTTACGTGAATACAAAGATCGCCAGTCAAACCAACGGGACGGCCTATGGCCAAACTTTGTTGGTGAGTCCCCAAATCGTTTCACGAGTCCTAAATACCTAAGCCCTGGGTAGCGAAAGCTTCCACTTAGAAAGCTCGGTCTGTCGTAAAAGCCGTGTGAGCTCTCGCCAAAGGACAACACGTGCGAAGCCAGTATGGCAAGTGTAAGTAGACAAATGACTGCTGCTTTGGTTGTCGTTTCCATTGTGATAATGCGATTCGCGCCCTTTCCGGTGCAACAATGCCACCTACGATCGTCAAACCTGAAATCCAACAAACCATTAATAACTCACCACAAACATTTACGCATATTAATTAAACAACAGTAGGCATGCTTGAAAGATACAATGCCAAATTTGTCCTGTTGCATGGTACCACTGTTCGTGTTTTTCAAAATTACTAGTATTTTTAAGCAGTTTCTTGCTAGTCTTTATAAATGTTTTTATTTGGACGCATGATATAAAAATTCCATTCTAATTGTGTACATGAGGTTGTGTGGTCTCTGCCAATCTATCACGACATATAAACAAGCGGTGTTAAATAATACGCTCTATAGTACTCAACCTTTCTAATGGAACAAGCATGAAGGTTTAACCATTTATTTTAAATTTTGAAACTAGAAACAAATAATTATGCTACATAACTATAACGAGTGTCTGACTGCCTTGCGTTGGGTTGAATGCAAATTTGTAGAAGTGACAGTAGCTTCCAACAAACAGACATGCCTTTTTTTAATTATAAATTATAAACTTCTGGTCTTTCTCGCCTCACAAAGGTTTTGTCCCAATGGACATAATGAGTGGATAACATATCATGGAGCCTAACATTTGTAACGGAAACGCTATGATATTGATAGATAACATAAGATGGGAAATGTGAAGTAGTCTGGTAATCTACAACAATTACACCACGACAGTCGTCGATTTTGTCTGCCCTTCTAACTCTTGGGACTTTCTTCCCGCCAGAACAATTCACAACCAACGCAACATTATTTTATGTCATCGTCTTAATACTAACGAGCAGAGGTTTATGTTCTTTTACATGTATTTACCACTTGTAACCGGGATGTTAGTTATCAATCCATTTGAATCATTTATACAAAATTGTTTTGGATATAAAGTACGGCGGTTTCAGCAGTTTCGTTCATCAACATATCTTATAATTATTATGTTATTCTATTTTGTTTAATATTAAATTAAACACAATATAATTACATAGTAAGTATAAGATATGTTTAATACATTCGTTGAACCATTGTATTAGTCTTATATATGGGTCTATTAATATGGTGTTATCACTTTATAAAAGTACCACTGTACTATAACGAAAATATGTAATAACATTTAACTAATTAATAAATTTATTTCAATTACTTTTATTTGGACTGTACTTTTTAATAACGTATAGTGTATTGTAAGGACGCAATTCATTTATAATGGGAAATTTATTTCGTGAATAAAGTAGATCTTTACACTGTCTAGTGTGCAGATGTAAATTCTAGCAATTCAGAGAATCTATTTCCACGTAATAACTATATCATTTAGGTTTGATTTATCTGAGATCATGCAAGTACAAATTGTATGTTGGATACCATTTCCTGACTAAATGTAGCACATTAATTTAAGGTTCTAAAACATACTGTCATGCAGTAATGGACATACATGCTGCTATGCAGTTGTTTTAAGAACTCATGACACTATTCTTAGCGCGCTTCACGGAATATTCAAACCTCCGCCTGAGCGTTTATACTTTATATGCGCACGACGGATATCCTTAACAAATCAGCATTAAAGTGGTTTGGGTATATTTACAGCTTAAATGCAAATACATGTACAGCATGCCCACCATAGAAGTGTGAGATCAGACTTCTACAATTTTGTTTTACAAGGGTATATGCTTTACAAAATTTAAGTTTAATTAAAAATTAAGATAACGTCTGAATTCTACTAATTTATGGGTTTTTTATTTATAGTTGTCTATGTTTTTCAGGAAACACAAGTTGCGAGTTTCATCTTCTGCGGAAATGTCTTGTGTAGTTGCGTGAACATATATTTTAATGTACGATCAAACTATGTGATAACACAAACACGACATGGTTACTATAGTCACTAATTGACATTGTCAACATTTACATGATGTCAGTCTTTTATCAGGTCAAAACCTGTTTTATGGAGGAAATGTACAAGTTTATTATACTAAAAATATGTGCCAAATGCATATTTATTCATTACAATTGTCGCTACGTAAATGCATTGTATCATTTGGTCGTCGAAAACTCTATCCCGCGACAAACACAGTAGATTTCACGCCTTGAATTGCGATTGTATAAAGTCGTAAGCATTTGAAGGTTTTTCATAAGTAACGTTAATAAAGTTTTTATTACTTTTAACTAGTATATCCAGCCTAACTCCGTGGTGCGTTAGACAGTCGTTTCGTTGTTTACGCTTTACTTACTTCACCTTTCATTTTTTCGAGAGCGCGGGTTCGAGCCCCGTCGCGGATCCAGCCATTTTTTTCATTTGCATATGTTTATTATTAGAAGAAGCCTTAAGAGTATTTCTGTTTATGCACACGCATTACCATATGTGGGTATTGATTATGTTATTTTGCATTACATCGTCAAAGGATGTGAGTGCCTAACAACACTCATAAACTGTTTAAGGTTGAAGTTGCGTAATGGACTGCAAAGGATTCACATTTGTATTTTTTAACAAAAAATATAAACAAGAATTTCCTCATTAAAATGCTATATGTATTATGATTATACTTTTTAACCATAGAAAAACATTTTTACAATGGAAGTAACCTATATTTGCTTTAATTAAATTAAAGGGAAGTAA
>Ga0224511_10000593_pt1 | contig 18101 bp, 6 predicted proteins | sample SF_May12_sed_USG_2_FD_169988 | JGI IMG/M metagenome (GOLD analysis project Ga0224511, IMG submission 169988) | Sediment microbial communities from San Francisco Bay, California, United States - SF_May12_sed_USGS_8_1 | ecosystem: Environmental > Aquatic > Marine > Sediment | place: USA...
AAACCGTTACTGTCAATGTCGTATAAAGGTAAATGTTTGTAGAATATGAATAACATTTGTAAAATTGTAAATTCGAAAATTTAAATTGTGTTATGCTTTGTTTTTTATTCAGGCAGGCAATGCATTGTTTTAATATCTTAGCAACTCAGATATGAAGCGTTTATAAACATGTGTTTCATATTGTAGTCGTTTTAATTAAGTTTATTTTAGCATTATGTTTAAATTACTTATACATATTGTACGTGTAAGTATGATTACCTTCATGTGTTGAGTTAAATCAAAGCGTAAAGCAATATTCACGACCTGTATTGTTGGCAAAGACACAGTTATAAGCATTTGCCAAACATCTGCTTAAGGAACTCTGCATTTGATGCGTTATTACGTGCTTTTTATGTTATCAAACGTCGTATCAATTTAAGTGTATACACTTTTGTTATTATATTTATATTGTATTAAAAATAAAACACATTAAAATGAAATAATCTATTAAAAGACATACATTTAATATACCATTAACATGCTAAGTTATGAACGTTTATGTAACAAATATTCGTACTTTACAATAACAGCATCGGTAGTCCAGTGGTAGAGTGTCATGTGAGCTTAGGGGTCCTAGGTTCAAACTCAAACCGCGCCATACCAAACCCGTTATAAAAAGTTACCATATGTACCTTTTTGTCTTAGTTATCAACATAATATATATATGTATTGATTCTTTTTCATTTTAGACGGTGTTTAATGAGCGGTCGAGACTGGTAAATATAAATGGATACCAAGTATCGTAATCGATCAGAAATAAATGCGTAAACCCCAAACAAAACCTATTACAAATCTACGGCGAAACAATATGCCTCTATACGGTTAACAACACTTGCCCAGACATACATCTTTAACCTGTATACTACTGAGTGTGTACTTTTAACAACAATTGACCAGCATCGTATCAAGATCGTGTGTACTATGAACAACTTTAACTAACACTGCATATACATGTATATCCTGTTCACTACATTCAACACTTTACCAGCATTGCATAAATATCCTGTATACTACTCAGAAAATGAGACAATCATTGTTGAATTATCACCCATCTGTTGAGCTTAAGTATTATCACACTATCAAACGAATCGGTTTTAATCGAGAATATTAAACTTAGGATGTTTGTTATTTGTTGATAAACCAGTAAGTACATATTTGGAAATTTTAATATCTAAAAGGCGCATTTGTTTTTGTGATAAGAATTTCATCGCGTGCATTTAATGTTTTTGTTTTGAACGTGGATCATTACGAAAAGGTACAAGAAATGTTAAAACAAATTTAATTATGTAATTCACTGTGTTCAAGTTTTACACTTATCGTTTTATAATACATTAAGGTGTGTTTAAACTATACATTGTCTCAAAACCTTATCTGTTTAAACTAAGTGATTTCTTGAGGATTGTGTTGAAGGTATATCGAAATCCAGTAATAATTGACGTATTTTTTTCAGAATTATGCATCTTCAAGGACTAGTACTTTGGAGTGTCATTACGATTGTTGCTTCACAAGGTACACAAACTTATTATTATATGTATATAAATCTTACAGACCACATCAGTTTGTAAATAGGTACGTAAAGTTACTATTTGGTGTAGATATTTGACACAAAAAATGTCGTAAATGTGTACGAAATGTGTCGAAAAACACACAACTGTTTTTGTGTTGTTCTGTGTGTTAGTATTTGTACGGGCCATTTTTCATGGTGACCTTGAACCTGACATATCTACATTGTATACATCATTTTTAATTTGAACATCTTTTCAATTTATATAAATGCTTCGATATATACCATATTTGCTGCCAATAAAATACTAATCACATACAAATTTCAACGCCACTTAAAAGAAACTCGTTTGACCTTTAATAAACAAATTGTGTTGATTGTTGTTGACAGATTGTTTAGAATTAAATATCTTTATTAATTAGTTCCAGGATGTTTTGAACCAATGGAGGTAGGTCCATGCCGTGCTAGAATCCTGCGATATTACTTCGACATCGAAACAAGAACTTGCAAAGAGTTCTACTGGGGCGGATGTCAACCCAATGGAAACAACTTTAAGTTTATACTTCAATGTCAAAAGGCTTGCTTGTACAGTGAACTTTTTTTATTATCCCCTTAAGCGTGTAGAAAATGCAACGGTACCATTTTCGCTGGTATTGTGCTTCTAAATCAAGGTAATGTCGTAGACTTGTATACTGTAACAATGGCTGTTTTGGCAATGCAAACACCTTCAAATTTAAGTTGGAATGCACCAGGCGTTGCCAAAGTTCAAACTATTAAACATATATCCTTATGTTAAGCATCGCACTACCAACATCAAATAATTTGGTTGACTTGACACTACAATAGACATGTTATAATAGTTGAAATGTTAAACAAATACCACTGGTAAGCATGCAATAAAATATATAACCTGCAAACATGTATGTGTTTGTTTTCATTTTATGCCGAGTTCAATTGATCAAATGTGGTAATTTTTAGTCAACCTGTCTTCGGTTAACCAGTACTAGTAGATTACCCCGCAAGCGATTAACTGCGAGAACATTAATGCATTCATTGTAAGTAAGGTGTGGTGGAAAAATACGTCGGTCATAGCACATAAAGTAGTATCAACCATTACGTTGAGTGGTTGTCGCTCCTTGTAGAGCTCAACACACACCATCGGTGTTTCATTCCAGTTACAATCTATATGTGGTGTTGTTGTTTGAATACGATGAATACGTTTAGTCAAGATCTAAGGACAATTCTGAAAATGGTGTAAAACTTAACAAAACAATTAATAAAACAAAAGAGTAACAGAAACACTGGTAAAGATATCTAGCAAGGACATATTTTAGTCGATACAAATGACTCAGACACGAATTCGATTTAACACAATCGTCCTAAACATAGTTTTACATTGTTTAAGAGATTGTCATATGAGTTAAGTAACCATGTGTTTTCTTACATATACATCGTCCGCCTAAAATGGTTAAAGTTGTCAGCATATTGCCTAATCTATAACCAATCGCAATGTTCACGCAAATATAATTATACATGTAAGTAATATATATTGTATTTCTCATATCGTTTCTAAATGTACAATTTCTCTGCGATTATCGTACTTTCTCTAACGAGTTTATCTGCAAGGTGTATTATATGTCATCTTTGACAATAAGAATAAAGGTTTGACGAAAATTATTTGGCCCAACCTTTTGTATATCTATAGTTTATTACTGTGTGATTGGTCTTCAATATAAATGGCTCAGTTTTTGTATTACATGTATGAATAAGTATCGGTCGATTGTGATTAAAGCAAAAAACAAACGTTGTGAGCACCGACATATAGCCATGACATAGATAAATACGTCATGCATATTGTTTATGTGATTTTTTTAAATGAATGTGTGTTACTTGTTTGTATGTTTCCTAAACTCACGTCGTTATTTCCTATAAACAAGAATAATGGCATAACTATACTAAATATAAGCATTCATTAGACTAACACATTTGTTTTGTGTTGTTCCGACGGCATAGAATAGTAGTTAGACATTCTCGTCTAATTAGACCCAGCGGAGTGTTAAGTCAAAAAGCTTCATTAAGCCTTCTCAACAACTGATTGATTGGATATAACAATCTGGTTTTGTTTCTCATTAGTACGTCTTATTTCCCAATGAAACATTCCGGGTTGTTATCATTTTGAAATCAATTAGTTTAGATTTTTCTGTTTGTATAGATCATTTGTTTTAAGTTTCGTTTGGCAACTGTCTTGTTTGTCAATACTCTAATAACAAATAAAAGATCGTCAGGAAATTGCCACAGCGTCTGTCTTAGGTGGGTTTGTGTTGATATTGTGTGATACAGATACGATGATGAAAGTGAATGTTTTTCCCTTGTGTAATACAAACACATTTGTTTTGATACTGATACGGTGTTGTATCAACAATGCTCGAGACATGTGCGTGTTTTTTTCTTATGTGAAAACGCAAACAGTCCTAAGACGAACTAGTTTAGGAAGAAGGGGTCGTTGACGTGATTTTCTTAACAGTTGTCATTACTATACATACGAGTGTTTTGTGTAGGTCAATTACATGTACTAGGAATAACTTTCCAATTGAAAAGCGGTACATGATTAACATAATATATAACTGTCGTTTTGCATAGAAGAAAATCATTCACCAGTTGTTGATAAAACAAAATACAGGCCTGTTATCTGATGTTGCTTTTATGACTATAATTCTGGCACAGTATGCAGGGTATACTTGTTATGTTTTGTTATAGGTTATGCTACGTTCTGAATTTTCAAAAAAATCATATACAATATTAAAATTGCAAAAGGATGTTTTAACATAATTCTGCGTAAAGATGGCACATAAACTACTTAAGATAGAGTCAGTAAATGCAATAACAATTGTTTCATATAAAAAATTAGTTTACACTGAGGTTGAGACAAAGGGATAAAAAGCCATCAGAGCAAACGTAGCTTTAACACATACATGTAATTTATATACTCTATATACCTCCTTATACAGATCACACAAAATGAGCATCACCCATTTCCATAATGCATGTTATATACTTCCTTCATGCGTATAAATCATAGGACTTAATCACCAACTTACTGTATTTGTTACTTATGAGTACAAGGAATTACCATCAGCATCGTTGAAACTACACTTAAGCTTTCAGGCTAATGCATTTAGGCTGGATTAGGGGTAGCAACATTTCCTCTCCTACAATTTTGCAAAATAATACGAATATAATGGTAGTGCATTTAATGAACCAAACCTAATAGTAACCATTACGTTATTAACTACTTAGTACTTAATGTACTACTTAGAAAAACAGACTCTCCTGTCTATAACACACACTATCTACTAAATTAAATGGTTTTCGGAGCAATGCTCTGCAATTTACGCTTAAACACTTATTTTCACATAAACACACGAGCCAACATATTTAAAGAAATAGCATAACATAACGGTATATATAATATATACCGTTATTATATTATTACTTGTTTTTGGATATGTCAGCGGATAGAGTTTTACATTACACCAAGGAAACCTTTATGAAATCGCAATCAGATTTGCAAACGTCCGCGTGTCGTAATATTTACATTAAATACACTCGGCGGAAGACTTCTTATTATCTTGAAAAATGTGGCCAAGTTTCAGGTAATCGCGTGAGCACTGAAGTGAGGCATATGTACTTAAATTGTACATGAGCAGTGATACTAGTTAACGCAATGTCGAATAACCAATAGATTTAAAACGACTTCGCCGGTGCGTTGTACAACCGTATTTAGGTTGACGATAACTATAATATTTTAGAGCATGAATTTTAAGTTAAAGCATATCAAAAACACCGAACATTGTTATTATAATAATTGATTTCTGATCAATAATTCTTTCAAAATACCAGACGCAGACAATAAAAATATCATACTAGAGTCGAAATAAATAAGAGGATGTTCAAAGAAAACGTTTACTAAACAATGCGTATTAAGCGAGCAATTCAATATTAAAATAATATGGCAGTGCCATGTTCTGTTATTTAAAGACATTCTTCATTTCGACATAAATTTTATGTTAAACCATTTTACACCGCGCATAATTAACTGACATAATGTTCTGCTGAATACAAAACGTGAATGCGGTATTCTGTGTTTCCATGATTAATAAAAAATGTTAAACCATATCTATCCTTGAGCCTAATCCATCTTTTTGTCTACATTCTAGTAATTTCCCCTGCTTTTATTTTGACATAAACACTTCAGATATAATTAATTAAAATATATGTCGTAACAATGTAGTTTTACAAACTAATAGATGTTAAGTGTTTTATTTTGAATTTCATGTATCGTAAAAACTTCATGAAATGCATTTATTTAAAATTAAATTGCATTTAAATTCCCAACAATCAAACGGCTGTCCACACAATATGATTAGTTTTATCAAAGCTGTTGTGTCAAGAATCTCATTTTGAAAAAAGATAATACGACTCCATTCATTAACTAGAATAATGGCAATTATTCGAAAAACGTTTTATTTTTGTGTGCTTTTGATTTTTATTAAATTTAGATTTCTTAATATGAATTCTCCAAGAAATGTTAAGTTACCGCTTTAGTACGGTCAATGACTTTCAAGGGATTTAAAGCAGTATATCGCCGAAAATTTCTTTTTTCGTTACTACCGCAGTAAGTTACTCTTTATTAGACCAAGTTTCAGGTGACCCGAATTAAAAGGCTCGTTCATAAAAGTTGCATGTACGCCTTAGTTTTCACTCATAAAACTCTGTCTGTGCCATGGCGAAATAGTTACGTTAAACTCCCAATGAAAGTCATTGACCGGTCCAAGGCGGTAACTCAACATTACCTGCATAATTCATTTAAGAAATTATAAATAAAAAAGAAAATAAAAATCCGAAAAACACAAAATATAGTTTTTTTCTAATGTTTGTTGCGTCATCGTGTTGTAGGTGTTTTTGTTTCGTTCTGTTTGTTAGTTTTTGTACGGACCATGTTGTCAGGGTGAAACTTGACATATCTACATTGTTTACAATATTCGTTCTTTGAACAATTCTCAAATGTAGTTTATCTCTTTTTGGCAAAGGTTGCCTGTTCAACTCCGGTTGAAGGGAAAACTTCTTCTGGTATGTTAAATTCTGTCTTAAATGTTATATTTTTATATATAAATTTTAAAACTACCCTTTGCTTTTCTTTTAAAGCTATTCATGATATAATAAAAATATTATAAATTGAAGAGATGTTCAAACAAAGAATGTTGCAAACAATGTAGATATGTCATGTTTAAGGGCACCATGACAAAATGAGATTTATTTTGTTATAATTATTTAAAATATTTAAAAACATTTTTTTTGCTATTCATCAAAATGTTCGTAATTATATTTTTATTCGAAGAGATAAGTTGTTAAAGCTTATATCTCTCAGGCAGCACCTTTAAAACGAATTACATTCTTAAACGGATTTAACCGTTCTGAGTGACAGATGATGCAGATTTCGCTGACTTTGACGTCCCAGATGTAGCAAAATAAAAACAGACAGATGACATATACAACATTAACCAACACTTTCTTGGTGCATTTTAGACAGGTATGTAGGTGTGTGCAAACAAATCATGATTAATCGCTTAGCTTATCTGCGTGACAGATGTTCTAGTCTATGTCCAAAATTATTTATGATGAAAACGAACAGTTTCCGGTTTTGGTTTGCATTTCCATTAACGTTGCATCATGGAAAGATGTTGAATGTGTTTAAAATAGATGCATATAAAATGTACCTTTAAGACCTGTCAAGTTTAAGGCCACCATGACAAAATGGCCCGTAAGTATCAACTTAAAAACACAGAAAATAGTTGTTTCGAAATGTTTGTTAAGTCATGGTGTTCTACGTGTTTGTGTGCGTTCTGTGTGTTGATTTTTGTACGGGCCATTATGTTCATAACAATAGAACCCGATGGTAATTGCGCAACATTATTATTGAAACGTTACATTTACTAATGCAGTGTCACATTTTACATCCGTATGTTTGGGGGATGTTGTTTTGCTTTGTATTTGAACTAATGGTATATATACTGTGTTATATACAAATCCGTTGCGTTGAATAACCGATGCTATACCAAAAGATTTTTAAAAAATCAATGAATATAAAAAAACTCTTTCCACTTGCGTACTGTTTTATTTTAAGCCTGCGTTATGTGTACTATTTAACAACAAACACTTTTTTGTCGTTTACATTTTTTGGTCGTTTCCATTTCTTCAAAGTAGATGAGAGAAAAATGTGTGGTATGCATAGGCACCATTATCCTTGCCAACGTCAAAAAATGTATTCTTAAACACGCTGGCAGTGCCTTCTTTTAACACAATTACGTCATTTTGAATCAATTAAAAGTGTTGAACTGATTTAATCTTATATATTATTAATAAAATAATTTGTGAGCGAAAAAAGAACACATACAGTTTAATATTGGGTTGTAAATTAAAGTCAAACAGCAGAGGAATGTTTAAAGTGTACATAATAATGTATCATGCCTCACCCGTAAGGTTATTTTCTTAACAGAGTAAACCTATCGAATCAATGCATATTTATTGCCTGAAAGTATTTCTTTAAAAGTTATATGGATATTGGGAATCAGGTATTTTAGGTCAACAAACGTGTGAAAACTTGACAAGGCCACTTTAAACAATCTGTGAAATATTTATAGTTGCAGTGTGTGCTGATATCATATTCTATAAAATTAGGCAAATTTACAAATCAAAATCGCTAAATTGAAATGTTATCATGATAGTCGAGAAGGAAACGTTTACCATTGATATATTTAGGAGTGTTATGCAGCCATACTATAAATAACGAGCCACATGTTTGTCTATACATATTGAACGGTAAATGTTTAAAATCTGTATAATTTGATACAACGCACGAACGTAACAACTAAGTCATGAACATTGCTGACATACGCTTTTTTCTCTCTTCTTAAAAAAACTTAGTTTTACATTTTAATATCGATTGCCAGTTGTAAACGTCCTTTACAATAAACAGTGTACAAGAGCATTTTATTATATAGTTACTTAGTCTAGTAGGCTTTAAGCCTCCTTCACACTGTCCGGTTTTCAGCCCCGGCATCACTACGGTGTGGACACCGGGGTCAACCGGGTCCACACCGACGCGACGCCAGGAAGCACTGCATTGAATATCATGGATAAACCGTGTTAATCCGGCGATCACCGGGAAGTGGCCCTGGTGGTTTAAAAACGTTAAAACAAACCGCGACTCACCGGGACGCACCAGGTGCGAAACAACGCCGGCTTGTTCCGGGGCATCACCGTCGCCATTACGGCACAATCCAACTAACAACCGTACGACCACCGGTTCAAACCGAGGTAAAACCGGCATGAGGTGTATCCAAGGTGATACGGTGCCTCCCGGTTTGGTCACGGTGTGTCACGGAGGAGAGTCGACCCAGCCCCGACTATTACCGGTCGAACTACGGTTTGGCCCGGTAGCACCCGGTGAATGCCTGTAAAGTAACGGTAGAGACACAATAGAGACACGGTCTATCCAGTGTGCAAGCCGGTGGACGCCGATTTAACTTCGAAAAAACGTATTTCAACCATGATATTCAAAATTAATAAGATCAAATTTTACTCAGGAAATCTTTATTATTATCAATAATTTCTTTCTGAGACTAAGGATGAGATGGGAGAGGTAGTTTATTTGCTTACGTCATTACCCATCTCCTCTCCCACTCTATTTGTTGTTCTTTTTTGCTTTTGCATGTTACTTAAGTACTTAAATTTGCAATTGACAACTCTGATATAAGTTGCCACAGCTATTTCCCTGCTATGTATATGCTACCGTGTAAAACCGGGGATTCCATCCTACTTCCGTGACTCGCCGTAGAAACACCGGGGCTCTGTCGCCGATGCCTGGTGGAATCGTGGCTTATCGGGACGCACAGTAGCGCTACCGGGGCTACACCTGAAATATACTGTCACAAACCGTAGCATTACCGGGACAGACCGTATTCAATGTTTGCCCCAAACAGGGTGTGGTCCGTAGCGTTGCCGGGAATGCATGTATATGAACAGATTCGAATTCGTTCACGATTCGCTCGGTTCTTCCCGGTCTGCCGGCTACAAACTGCCGGGACGCACCGGGGCGGACACCTGGGCGGACACCGGGACAGTGTGAACGAGGCTAAGAATAATCAGTGGAAAAAGTTTGAACTGATTATAAACCTACGCACATATTTGTGCCTATAGCCTTTGATGAGCTTGTTCAATGATGTGTACAACAACTAACTCTGCGAATTATTTGGGTTTCCGTAATGTGCTCCTGGATGCTATAAGAACGGTTGGCGTAAGAAGGATTGTCAATTTATCCTCAGACCGGTTTCCAGAGAGAAGTCGGCTGTCATGAAAATGTTTTATTTGTGTAAACAATGGACCAACTCGTATGATAATCAGTGAGATCAAAACAATAATAAACTGATGAAAGGGAAAGCCCTCAGGAAGCATAGCCTGCACGAGAAAACAGCAGCCTCGGTTTTATTGAAAAATTGAAAAACTCGTAAATACACATCTTTTATAGTCTTATAACGCCGCGTAACAGTTTGCCAAAATATGTGAATGGAAGAAATGTGGGTCATATAGGTAAATGGTTAATATGAGGAAAAATACAAGACATACGTATGTAAGCATTGTGAAGTTATAATTGCCTATTTCAACTGTTAATGCATATTACTTATAATTTTTTGCAATAGTAGCAAGTGGAAGTAGTTATTTATGTTATATATTTCTATTTTCCTTCATATCTATGAGATCGTAGCTTTTAAAACTAGAATGAACGATCATTTCAATAATTGTAAAATTCAATACTATATGTTATTACATAGGAGATTTGATATTGGCACTGTTATTTGTCCTCGTGCAGTCGTATTGGCCCGAGGCCGAACACGAGGACAAATAACAGTGCCAATATCAAATCTATTATTTAATGACAATTCTATTACATAACTATTATTTATTTAAAAAACATAAGTTTAAAAGATTATTTCATTTGAATATGTTGAATCAATATTTAACAAGCTACATGTAACAATTGCATGAAATACCTACGCATTTAATGTCAGCCAATCAAATTGCAGGAAAGCAGGGCCAATAACACTTATTGGCCCCGGTCCAACAGTGATATTAATTATTGGACCGCTTATTGAAATTGCCAGTCTATTATTGAGTAAGGCTGGTGGAATGTTACAGGGCATATAATTAAAAGTTATGTAATAATCAATAAAAAGAGACAACAAAGTAAGTGTACCGCTTATAAAACGAATGTCGAAAAACCCGTATACAGAGGAGTGTTTTGGCAATTTCGGTTGTGTAGATATCTTATAAATAAGCATTTAGTGCCGGTCGCTAAGCAATGGTTTTTTAAAAATACCGTAAATTTCAATCTCCTTCCTTTCTGTATTTTTTCTTGTGTTTGTGTGATAAGATTTATCACAAATAGGAAGTATGCTTGCTTTTGTATTTACTGAGTCAGACGTCATCCGACAATTATACCACTAATCCATTGGATTACAATTGACCATGTTCTGTTAAAAAAGGTTTAGATTGACAGTTAGGGAACTATTCATTGATCTAGAGACATCTATTGCGTTTGTTAGTGGACTATAAAACAGATAAAATGTTAATATAGTGTGAATATCCTACACATGTACGATATTAGAAAAGTGAATTGTTATGCCTCTGTCACAGTGTTCTGTGTGTTTGTTTTGTCAGTAAATACAATTTGCTCTATAAAGGCACCATATTGACATAATCGCGTGAAGCATAATTTACCTCAGTTCTTTAAACGCGCCCGTGGCTACATGTAACTCAATACCACACCGTGTTAACACAACATTTAAGGAAACATTATTCCCTTGATATCAGCAAATGTACATCGCATTAAACATGTGCATGTGGGCTGTGCTAGAATTATGGACATGTACACACTTTAGATATTGTATTACATAGTGTGAATCCTAACAGGTTCAATGCAAATTTGCATAATCTGATCACTTCAACATAAACGTTCCCCGGTGAATTATGAGACCATTATGGTGAAATGTTTAATGGAAGTATAAAAAGAAGCAAACTTCCCTTTCCCTTTCATCAGTTGAATGTGCCTTTCAATTTGGTTAAGCTCAGCAACATGCACATTCAGCATGATATGTATCTAAATGCATGCACAAGGTTACTGCGATTCGTCTAATCACGGTCTAACTTACACATAAACATGTGATATTATTATAAACGTGTTCAATAGTAATTGACTTCATAATTGTCGAACGTTTAAATTTCAATTGCCCTTCCGTTAAACATAAATTTTTATAGAACTACGAATAAACCTTATAATAAACAGAATGGATGCTTTGTCTGCAACTTTTGTTTTTTTAACTTCTCTTCAATATGTATATGTTTTAGAACCCTGGTGGCATTTAATTGGCGTACATGATGTAACATTTAGAAACTAACAATGTGTATAAGGAAATGAAAGTGAAAAACCGTTGTTGAATCTCAAACATTTTAAAACGTTCCCCCTGCTGAATGCACCAGTTGAACGGCATCTTGTGTTGAGCTGATATTGACTAGGTCATTGTTTAATATGACATGTGTTTATCGGTAATCTTGGTTCTTAAGTGTTATGGTAGCGGGTTTTATTAAACATGATAATGATCAGAAGAAATTGTAAGTACAAATTACTATTGGAGATATTATCAGATGTTTTATCAAATCAACAAAGTAATCATTTTCTGTAGCAGACATATAATATAATATTTTGTAATAAATACACAAATATACTACCTCAATGCGATAAAAGTTATCCAAATTAGCTATTAAGAGCATGGTGGAAAATACAAACTTAACACAATAGCGTACAATATAGGAATGCATATGTTTAGAGGAGATAAGAAGAATATTATATTGCAATTCCCCGCCTTTGAGGGGCCTGTTTGCTGAGAACACCGTTTGTTTAAAACTGAATAACGTTTTACCACAATTGACCTATCGACAGCCCGCCCTCCTTTCCTGGTCTATATTATTTACGCATGGCTCGACTGAATACTTATTATAATATGAAAGCCACATTGCTTAATTAAAATATAACATACCAATTATCGGATTAGGGGATGGTGGTAGCTATTTGCAAAGCCACAATGGACAAGTGAATACAACAGATAGCCCGACAAAGCAGGTCCGTCAAAATGCCATTATGGCGGGCTGTCGATAGGTCGATATACACCCACAAGTCATAAATCCCAGTCGGCGTTCGGCCACCCTATTTAATGCAGACGCCACCCGGAGCCAGTAATATGTATGACCACAGAAAACAATGATAAAAAGTGGTGCCCAGGCGATTCTTAAAATTCAACAGCGTTTTTACAAATCTTTTTTATGAGACGTGCAAAATGTATCATGTGAACTACATTACAGCATTCGTTAAACGTTGTAAACAACTCATAAAATTTAGTTTTTGCATGTAACATTAATTGGACAATTTTAACATTAGTTGAATGGTAAATACATTGTGGGACGTTCGGTAATTATGTTAGCACGTTGTATAGTGTTGCGGTTTCAAACATGACGGAAAGAATGTCAATGCATGCGGTTTTAAAAACAAACTGTTTTATTTGGAACTGTCATACAAATGTTGCGAACATGACCGTCGAACCGATGCACACACACATAATAAACTCATGATAAAAGTCATCCATGTAATGCCCCCATTTTGTCAATTCGTATTCAAACCAGATACAAAATCACCAAACACTACAAACGAGGTATTTTTGACAATACCTTAGTAATGTACGCTAACCAAGTTCAATTCAATTCAATTCAATTCAATTCACGACCCGCTCCCGCATTGACCATATACTGATAGAAAGCTCAGCTAGTCAAATGTGCACGAAATATAGCGTTGCTGATCCCCACGATGTAATTACACAATACGCATGTTGTACTATTAGAATTTACGTGTTTACAAGAAGAAGCTCAGTAAAGTCTCAAAATCACCCTATGTCCTCTTAACATGTACACTGTTTGGGCTGCTTTTGCCATTGTTATATTGGAAACAAATAAGGAATACCCGTTTACGGTACAGTGTACGAAGTCAGAAACAAAAATTAGATCAAAATCATTATTTGCTTACTCAACGTGATCTATTAAAATTATAATAATGTGCAAGTTACCAACTGGTTCTATATCCACAAATAATTAGTTTGCAAATTAGGATGTACTTCGATAAATAATTCAAATTAACGATGTTTACAATAGGCGTTGAGTCATTTAAAGATACTCAAACATCGTACGACTATGAATCAAGCGATGGTAAATTTGTCGATTTGATAACAATGACTTGTTCATCAATTATGCGTATTTGATCGTTTTACCAAGACAACGCCTACTGTTAACTGTATGTTCATTTTATTAATTGTAGGTGATCATTATAGCTATAATTGTTTCATTGTCAACGAGGCAATTCCGCCTCTTAATCCCTTTGTTGCTTAAATTTAAATTGTACTAAACAATGAAGTGTACAAGTGATAATTTGAGCACCCAGTCTGGCTTGTTTGGTACATTCAAACAAGCAATCTCCTCACAGCGATTACGTCACGCGTTGCTACTTTAATATTGTCAAGGGAAGTAATCACCAAACACGGTTAGAGACAGGTAGTAGTCTAAATGTTACCCCTTTATCAAACATATTGCATATCGTAAAGATAAGTTATAAATATATAGAGGTCCAACAACTACATTTTATTTTGATTTTCAAAGCTGTAAATGTAAATGACGCAATGAACATAATTATACAACGCAATGCTGTTCACCATCTGTGTTTACAGGTTTTCGGTATCCAGCAATGTCTTTTATGTACAAACGTCTGTTTAGAGAGTATTATTTATTATTACATACGCACATTAGTTTTCTTTTATAATTCTATTGACCGCAACTTATCAATATTTTTCGATATCGGGTGTGTAAAGATTCACGTGAAATGATATCGAGTGTGTAAACAGAACTACTTTCGTTGTGTTATTGTTTACAATGATGAAGTAACGCACCTAAAATCCAATAATTCCCGCATTTTTATGACGTCATAATGTTTTCATAAATTTAAATTTTAATTTGTCATCGAGTTTGACGTTGTTTTACACATCAATTTATATATGTCCTCGTAAATGTTACTTGAATCATTTTACGTTGAGCATTTAATATCAAAACCTCTATTAAAATATGAATAATACAAATGAAAATATGCAGGTGCTCTAAAACGTATGAATGAAATTCCTTTGAATACACATTCATATTACGTGACAGCCTTAGAAACGGAAGTGGCAACAGGAAAATCAAAATATTGATGCAGACATTCAGGACGCATACACAGTTAACTACATTCTTGCTGTACGGAAACCCGACGGTCAATAATATCAGCCTTCAACTATATGAAACATTATTTCTAGTTTTGAGAGAAAACAAAAAACACACAAATACCCATATGACAGTATAGCTGATAACACAAATGCCTTCTAATTGACAAGAGATGCTCTTACTGCCAAACAAAAATCCCTAACACGCGTAGGAAAAGGGAACAAACTAATGAAAACTTGTCCAATTACGGATGATGAAATCAACATCTAGTATGAAAAGGGAATCTTAGGTTCAGGAAATCCACAAGCTCTCCTAAATACCACCTAGCCGAAAAAACGACAACAAATAAACCCCAGAAAATCCGAAAAACACAAAAATATTTATTTTTTAATGTCTGGTTCGTCTTTGTATACTCTGTGTTTTGTGATGTTCTATGGTTTTTTTGTACGGGCCATTTTGTCATGGTGCCCATAAACTTGACTTGTCCACATTGTATTTAGCATTTTCTCTTCCATTTATATTAACAACTGTATCTTGTTTGGATTGCGGGGTACAAAAGAAAACTATTATTTTAGGTTAGTTTTTTAACAGAAAAAAATACAATAAAAAGTGTAAGCAAAATCTTATTTACTCACAATGTCTGTAACAGCATATTACCCTTGCTAAGATTTGAACTCAGAACTCCTCCCTTACTCAAAACTTTGTTAGGAAGAGAGGTGTTTTGCCAATTAAAGTACAAGGGTTGTTTTATGCAAACAGACATAATTTTCCACTTAAAAAACAAAACAAAACATATTTAATAAAAAAATATCTATTTTAAAAGATAATCTGCATACTGTATTTAGTACTGTGTTATTTTTTAATTTTAGGTGGGAAGATGTAGACCTAAAATGTCATCTGACGGCCTGGCATATCTTAATGAAAGGCAAACCAAGACACGAATTGGCGCCAACATAGCAGATGTCAGTGGGTTTGTACACACGATGTTTGCCACTAATGCCCAGCTAAAATTTAAAAATCCTTTGCGTCACAAAGGCCAGCTGACTTCTGCAACCCAGATGACTCTTTCTATATTGCTATCTGAACTGGAAATCAAGTAAAATCTGAAAATCCTACAGAAAATTGGTTCATCAAGGCAAAAGTGGGGCAGAACAAATTTTTTGCCAGATGTCTGTTGACGGTGGACTTGACCCCAATAAAAGACTTACAAACCACTCCACAAGAAAATACTTGGTTTAGAAACTCTGGCCTTGCACCCACAAGCATCATGCAAATAAGTGGACACAAAAACATGAGATGTCAGGAGAAAAACACAGGCAATGCTCCAAAATCCTTCTGCTCGCAATCAAACCACTTCCAAATTTTGGCCAGCAAAATAAAAAAAAAACAATGCGAATTAAAAAATGTCAACTTACCCCTCTCTCTCTCGCACTTGAAACGTGTAATGAAACACGCGCAGCTTCTTCCAACATCTCGTTCAAAAATAACAGCATGACAATGAACACACAAATGAATTCCCTGTTTGCTGGTGCAACACTTAACATCTAGAACTTCAACATCACAACAAAGCAGTAGATGACACTTGTAAATCCATGAAACTTTCGCACACTAAATGTTTGTTTGTGTTTATGTCATTGACGTAATTTTTCATACATTTTTTGCGGAAGAATATGTGTTATCTTATATGAATACAAACAATTTCTTATCATAACAGTCGTTCAAATGTGAAATGTAACATGTTTTATGTGTATCTTGTGTTTCTTTGATCTTATGTCGACAATAAAGTCTTTGGTATGTTGGAATTATTGTTTCTCAGAGTAATTAGCTGACAGTTGTAATGCGGCATTATTAAGTTTTCAGGGAATAAATTGCAGTTGTTTCCCTTGTTTATTAGTATTAATTTGAAATTTATAAAAACAATAGTTAAATTGTAAAAAACAGACAGGACAAATAGAATAACAGGTTACATGTAGTGCCTTGGATGAAGCTTGGATGAAGAAATATGAATGGAAGAGATGTTTAAAGAAAAAATGTTGTAAACAATGTAGACAAGTCAAGTTTATGGGCGACATGACAAAATGGCCCGTACAAAAACTCACAGAACATCACAAAACACGGAGTATACAAAGACGCGACAGACATTAATAAATAACTACTTTTGTATTTTTCGGATTTTTCTGGTTTCTTTATTTTCATTTTTTATTTTCAAACAAAGTTTATCTGGCTCGGCTACGGAATTTATCGAATTTATTTCTTACAAGAAATAGAAACCCTTGTTACTTTTGCCTTGTGAGTTAGATGGTTGATATACTTTTACGTTGATAGTGTTATGAAATCAGGCGTTATGATGTTCGGCAGACATTAACAACGATTGTACTCATGTAATCTCCTTAAAGATTATACAAAATGTACTAATCACTTAAAAAGGCAATGAACAAAAGGTTAAATGACGCGAATATGCAAATCTCTAGGAGACGATAAAAGAATGACTTGTTACATTATTAAGACATTATAAAAACCCTGAATATTAAGTGTAATAGGACGTCAAAAGACTATTTATGCATGGATATATAATTTAAACTTAGTTTGCATCATGCGTTACTAGATAAATGAGTAAATTTGCAAACATATATATATTTTTGGAAAGGTTTATTGTCAGTTCAACAGGAAGCTTACAAACGATTTTATGTGACATCGGTGAAAATATTTTGTCTGCGTTCTGCGCTTTTTAAGCATATTTCTTACAAAACAAACGCATAGTTTTAAAAAATGTGCGGTAAAAAGCACAAAGATAGACGAGCACTAAATTCGTGCGAAACAGTTTTTTACTTTCATTACTCGTTTATCTTTGCATTCTTGAAGCGGATTCTGCATGGTACAAGTTAACTTTATTACCCGTTTGTGTGTCCTTTGCAAACTTTTTCTTGAACGCATACAAAAAACATTATGCCCCTATTGGCGAGCTTAACGAAATATTACATATGTTTTGGCAAAACGAACGATCATGATAACGTGTCACATGTACATATATATTAAAATAACAACTTCACTGGTACTTAAACAACCCAATCTTCAGCAAAACAGATCCTGAGGAGAATGTATCAGAATTCTTAAGACAATTCACATAAGGCTGTTGGTCAATGTGTCA
>Ga0224511_10000594_pt1 | contig 18099 bp, 13 predicted proteins | sample SF_May12_sed_USG_2_FD_169988 | JGI IMG/M metagenome (GOLD analysis project Ga0224511, IMG submission 169988) | Sediment microbial communities from San Francisco Bay, California, United States - SF_May12_sed_USGS_8_1 | ecosystem: Environmental > Aquatic > Marine > Sediment | place: USA...
ATTGGTTAACAGATTTTGTAAGCTGTGTGTTAATTGGATCACATTATTGGATATCAGCATCCAGAAAATAGTAAACAAAATCAACGTGGCACGAATGAAATGAGTACGCAATTTATGATGGCAAGTTGCACCTTTTAAGGCATAGACAGGTAACACTCATTCTTAAACACAGTAATTGAATAAAACATGAGTTAAACGCTATCATTCTTAAATTGCAGCTTGCGTTAATTGACAAACGTTCCCTTGAAAAGTTGAATTGCGCTTGACCCATTTACTGATTTAGAGAATTAGAGATTCTGCATTCATGAATGCAGTCATAATTAAAACTTCTGCATGGGTATGATGAGATATTTAAATCTGAGATCAGTTACCCAATTATCCATTAACATGTCATTTATCTCCACTGGGTGTGAGTGTTTGTGTTCGATGCCCAACATTCACCATCTTATATCCATTTTTGTATACTAAAATAATAATTAACAATATTTTGATCAATCATTCAATCATCAATGTGTGTAGAGAGTAGTGTGCTGTGATGGCAAGTAGCATGTAACGCCCAGTTCACACTGTCACAGTAAACAGCAACCGTTGTGACGCCAGGAATAACCACATTGAATCGGGATAAACTGTGTTGAACTGGCTATCACTGGGAAGTGTTTTTAAATTTTGTTAAAGAACCAAGACTCATGGGGAGCGTAACCAATATCAGGTTATTCCGGTGATGTATGGGTCATCACCGTACATGTAGCTCGTCTGTCATGATCCATCTCTCCACCGTAAGACAAACCATAATAAAACCGGCATGGTACAGTATGCGTAGTTGGATGGTAGTTCACACTGTAATACCGGTGTGGCTTTGTTTGTTGTCTCAGTTGGGCCCTGGTGTCCAAACCGGGATGCACCAGAGCTGTATACTAGGACAGTGTGAACAAGGCTTTACAAATCTTCCCAGTTCATCACGGTTCATCATGGTCCACTGGCAACAAATTACCGTAATGTTCCGGGGTATACACCAAGACAGTGTGAACAGGCAGTAATGTACCCTTTAAGTTTTTGACTGCTGGGTCTGCCTTATTTGTCTGACCAGTCATTATATGTGAACCTGAATTCTAAGAAACAAACCCAGACATATAACTACATGTATTTGTTTCTCTAAACCACATCAAAAATTAAATTAATGTCTGTGGATCAACCTTTGATTTCTATAAAACATGTATTTCTGGTTTACCTGTTTAAACAAATTAGGTAAAAAAAACTTCCAGAATATTATAAATTAACGAGAAATAATTAATTCATACAGTTAAATACGGTTAAAATATTTAAAATTGTTGTCCTAGAAATTAAAATGAATATGCCAGAAATCGAGATACATTGTACCTTCAATATAATCGTGTTTATAAACTTTATAAGAATTTTGTATTTAAAACTGTGTGTAAACATTTTTCATTCAAAACATGTCTATATTTAATATTTTATCTAAATAGGAGACATAATCAATATATACATGTAACATGTAATTAAGCTGAAATTAGTAAATATTTTAAATAAATCACATGGTCACTGGTCAGGAAACAGAAGAGAAACAGGTGAGAAAGTGTTCTCCCTAACAAACCTATTATACCAACAAATAACATTAAATGAGCATTGAATCCATAAAATCTTATCGGTTTTAGTAAGTAGGGGGAAATGTTGGTATATCTTGGAACATTCCTGCCTGTACTCCTTCTGACACAATTTTAGTGAGAGACAAGAAGACCGGGAATGTTTGAGCAATAGTCACTGTGCACAACACCAAGACCACTTTGAATAAATTTGATTTCACATTATATAGTAAAGGTCAATCCATGCTTTAAAAATTGTATGTTTATCTTTCAGCCATACAAGACATCGTTTGAGTTCCTTCAGCAATTTCAGCACAATGTCCAGTCTTATTGCAAGTGTTAAAAGTTATATCATAAAGGTAACAAACGCTTTTTAACATTATTCTTTCTTTAGAATTATATTCTGTCTGTTGTCAAGGCTTTAGCATGAAGTATTGATAAAAATTTCAAATAATCACCAACATTTAGAGCTCTTAAATATTACATTTTATGTTAAGTAACCCAAACCTTTACCACTTTTGATTACACTGAAATTTCAATGTTGATTTGTATATTATAAATGTATTATAAATCACAAGAAACTGTAGCTTACATGAAATAAAAACTGTTCTGTTCTTAAACATATAAATAAATCACTGAATATAGTATTAATGCAAGATTTAGAATCAAAGAAGAGACTATTAGTAATATTTGGTAATTGGTAATACACCATGACACCAGTACATCTTTATTTCATCATCTTCAAGACTAAGTAACACTCAAGATCACAGAACCTGATACAATGCCTTAACTCCTACCAGTTCACTTGACATCAATAAGAAGTATGACAAGTTGTTTTAATCTCCCCCAGGCTCCTCCGGTGAAGGATGAGTCGACGCCAGACGAGGTTGACAACCCTGAGCACGTCAAGGAGCACGAGGCGATGGACTTCGTTTCCGACAAGAAAAGCGATGAACAGTCAGGTATAGAAGTAGACGTTTTCTACTCTGTGTAAAGTAAGGTAGAAAGTAACCAACAGGTTAGGCAGTAATGAAAATAAGTATAAGTAACCTAGGAAGTTCTGCCGCACTCAATCCTTGTTTTTGGTCAGTAACTATTTAATGTCGATAATACGTTAACCTACTCTACATTTCTCTCACATAATAAAGCAGCACGTTACTGTTTTTATTCCCTATTATACTTTTATGAAGACTCATACCTACTTCCTGTATTCATAAGTTGACCACCTGCTGTGCCCAGCTAGTTTAATCGGTAGAGGACTGAGCTTGGAATCTAGGGGTCAATGTTTGAGCCCTGCTCAGAGTTGCAAATGTTCTTCGCAATAATTGATAGTAGATATTGCTCAATGTTCAGTTCTCTTTCACAGTTGACTCATGTGAAGAAGCAGTCAATGCTTGTGGAGAAAAGGGGCTAGTTTTTCCATTCCCAGGAACTAATTAGGTGGACATACTGCTATGATATAGCCAAATCATTGTTGAAAACATGGTTAAAATAAACAAACAAAATGCAATTGTAAGCACAGTTGCATACAGGCTTTTGAATGAGAAACTCATGGTGCAACAACAATAAAGCAGTATCATTGGAATGACCTGGTATTCCTGATTTTTAATCTATTTAAGAAATGTTTATATTATCTTTCAGAATATGTGGTGGTAAATATTAAATATTTGTAATATGTTGATATTTGTTGTCAGAAAACAAGCCCCAGGCAGGTATACTGTGGCGTGTGACAACAGGTGTGGGCTCTGGACTCTACAATGCCACCACAGGCGCAGTCGGGTATGGGGTAGGTGGTGTGAAGTGGGTCGCTACCAAAAGTTATGACGCTGGCTCAACTGTGGTTGCCACAGTGAAAAACCCACCCTTGCCGGAGATGCTTAAAAAGAAAAAAGACAAGAAGGAATAGAATAAGAATAAGAAAGAATAGAAAAAAGAATAATTAGAAGAAACATACGTAAATTTACTGAAACTATTGTTGAATTGTGCGTAACTGTTTTATGCAATATCGTCTGTGCCAATACTGTGTTTGTGTTCTTGGAAATTGAGGTAATCCATTAAGATGATTGTCACTTGTATTTTAATGCATATATGAATTTAGGTTAGTGCATATCAGAAAACAATGTTATAGTTAAAATTTGTGCCATGATATTTGTTTATGTTAAATGTTTAATGACTAGTCTTAATGGCGGTAATTGAATCTTTTTATCGGGAGTCTCATGACGTTAATTTTAAATGTATTTATGTAATTGTGTTTTGCTTTTGTGAGTTTAGTATACTTAAATATCATTTAATGACAATCATGGTGTCTTCTTCATTCAAATACATAATATTCCCCCTCCCCTCCAAACATAGTTAAGTGTATTTAGGAATCACTGTCAGTTGATTGGGCAGTAAACCATTGGGTTGTCTGCACATTAGTCTTCAAGTTTGTGGGGAAATCTTCTTCCACATTTCTTATGTGTCTGAAATGAATTGTTACACATACAATCTACTCGTACATACTATGTAGATGTGTGTGATACATTTTTTGTGCCTACTTATAAAAGTCATGTATTAGAGTTATGTTCTCTTGGTGTCAAGAGTTATGTTCTCTTGGTGTCAAAGTGGCGGGTGGGGGTGGGGGTGTATAAATTAATTATAATGAACTGTGACAAAGCTCTAGTTTGTTATGTCCATAAAATAGAAATCCAGAACACTTTACTTGCACAAGAATTTATGTGCTCATATTTTCAGGTGTTTATATTAGCACCTGTTCTTTCATTGTGAAATGTTTATATCTGTTTTCAAGTGTTTGGTCAATAAAGTGCTGTGCGCTATATTTGGCAAACTATCTGATAGGTTTTAGGATGTTTGTTTACAATTTTTATTTGTTTCAATCATATATCATAAAGAAACTTAATAATGGAATTGTTGATTACAATATACTATTTGTACAAAAAGTGAAAAAATGTGACATACATACTATAAACACTTATTATTAAAAATAAAGGCACTTAATTGTACTGGTAGCAATGATAATTTTTTGCAGTTACTAGGTTTATGAAACATTTATCTCTTAGTAGGAAACTTTAAGGTCTGATTTTCTGAATCTTGTAGGTGATTGTTTTTTTCCCAGCGATTATGTAAGCTAAAGGAGTAATGTTTGTTATGATGCAATATGCGTAGATTTATGACTTGTTCTATGGTCTGCAATACATAAATGTATGTCTTTGCAAAAAGAATTTATCATTTTCTAAATAGGATAGCTTTAATATAATTTGTTTTATACTCTTGCAAACTGTTACATATTTTTTCTTGGATTGTTGCATATTATGTTATTATGATGGTGGTTTGTCGGCTTTGATTATTGATTGTTTTGAGATTTTATTTGTTTGACTTTTGTCATACTTATGTTTGACTGACATTGCATAGACATTTAGAAAAAATACGCATTTATTTTAATAACTTCACAAATACTAAACATACCTTTTTTTCTTGAAGACATTAGCCTGACTTGATGGTGGTAGGATATCACTGATGGAACATAACTTTAGAAAATCCTTTCAGAAGAATAATTAATTTTCATTTGATATTTTCTCTATAAAACTATTAAATTAAGTTAAAAAGTTATATATTGAATATTTAATGCTTTACATTTTCCATAAATATTTGTTTAAAATAATGCAGTGAATTTAATTATGACCTTGCCTAATTACAAAATTCAATGTAAATATAGGATTATCAGAATTATGTCAGTAGTTAGCATAATTTGTTTTGTTTCTATATTAGAGAAGTGAAGTGTGCATTTATATTTTAACATACGAAGTTCAAAGCAAAATAACATAATCATAGATTTAACATCTAAAAAACTCATCTCTCACATTGGATGGGCTTTGATAGTATTTGTCGTACATTCACATTTAAGAAGATAGAGAGCATAATCATTTTGTGCACAGCATAAACAGCGTGATAAAATCATAATCTTGCCTTCATACATTGAGTCATAGACTTATATGGTAGGTGTTATATTGTTGTTGATCTAGATCTATAACTTGATGCTTAATTCTCAGACTTGTTAGAACTTCTTAGTCTAATATGAATATGTATTGTTTAAAGAGAAAAACTAAATATTTAATAAATGTGTTTAAATTGTGCTGATGTATGTTTTCTTTTGTAACCTTTTTATCACCCTACACATAGGGTGGGGGGAGAGTATATAGATTTGCCCTTGTCCTGGTGTATGTAGCCTAAAGTTTGTGTTGCGCGTAACTCCAAGAGTAAAGAACGTTTTCAATCGGAACTACTCTGCCAATTCCGCATAATCGGCGATCGATGGTGAGGTGTAGCCCACTGTCCGATGTGTTCAGATTGGAACGTTTTTTAACGCAACTGAATTGGTTCTTTACTTTTAGTAGACATTTTTTGAAAGGTTATTGCAATTTTGAACATTTGTTAAGATGTGACATTTATTTAGATCATCTAGATCTACTTTTATCATACATACCTTCGTTTTATCTTTTTTAACACTATTTTAATTATACATAGAATGCTGACACAGTTAAGACAAATTGAAAAGGTATATGTAAATGTTGCACTTATGTGAACTTTGTTCTTATTATTTGCCGTATGTGAACTTTGTCCTAATTATTTGCCGTATGTGAACTTTGTCCTAATTATTTGCCGTAAAACGAAACATTAAAAGTGACTTCCATCCTAGCGACATCCCTGGTAGTAACACATGTATAGAGAAAGAAGAGCATTAACCAAAATAGCTTCGTGCTTCCAGAGTATATTATATATCAATTATTAGAAGTCGAACTTTATACAATTTCTCAGCATCCATATCTGAGGACGCTTACTGAGTTTGATAAAGTTGACGGGCTTTAGGACCAAAATATACATTTTCGACAGTTAGTTCGTTGTATGACAATAAGTTATGAGTATGAAATCTAAAACTACTGTTGCTTTTATATTTTAACTATTTACACTTAGCAAGCATCAGTTACGGAGATCACCTACCAAAATGATATATCTGATAAATATTTTAACCCTGATCGGGGCTGATGTACCCCTTTTAAACAAAAAGTGTGTCAAATTTACTTTCTTTTTTATTCATCGCAACATATTATATATTTAGTTTTGTACGTAGTCTTCATACATTAGCATGACGCTCAAGCGTATGCATTCACATTTAGATTTTCAACAAATCTAAGACTTCTGTCGCTTAAATAGTTATTATACTAAAAACAGACAGTAGCTGAATCAGTATTGACTGCTAGATTTCCAAACGTTATATAATAATACGTATTATAGATTTTAGAAATATAAACTTATAAGATTCAGTTTTATTGCATTTATTATGCACACTACCCCCCAACACGAAGAAGAGGGGGCATATCGTTTTGCTAATGTTTGTCTGTCCGTCCGTCTGTCGATAGACCAAATGGTTTCCGATCTTTATTTTTTCTCTATTTATCACAGAGATTTAATATTTCACATGCTTATTGGTCTTGGTGAGGAAAAGAACCCTATTAATTTTAGGTTAACTAGGTCAAAGGTCAAGGTCACAACAGACACTTGTAAAATAAAATAAAAATGGTTTCCGCTCATTATCTTGAAAACTATTTTATAATGAAGCTGCTTTCATATTTCACATACTGATTGGTCTTAGCGAGAACATGCTCTGTAATGATTTTGGTGTCATTTGGTCAAAGGCCAAGGTCACCACGGTCCTTTCTTGTAAAAAAAGTTTTTGCTCATTTTCTTGAAATCTATTTATCACAGGGCTATCATATTTCATATGCTGATCGGTCTTAGTGATGACATGACCGCTATTGATTTTTGTGTGACTAGGTCAAAGGTCAAGGTCACCAGGGTCCTTTTTGTAAAAACAATGTTTTTGCTTATCTTCTTGAAAACTATTTATCACAGTGCTATCATATTTCACATGCTGGTTGGTGTTAGTGATGACTTGACCGCTATTGATTTGGGATTCTCAAGGTTAAAGGTCACACTGGTCATTTGTAAAAAATGTAAACGTGGTCTCTGCTCATTATCTTAATGAACTATTTATCGCAGGGCTTTCATTATTACACATACTGATTGGCCTTGATGGAGACATGACCTCTATTGACATTGAGTTAATTATTTCAAGGTCAGAAGGGTCACTTTTGTAAAAAAAAATGGTTTCCCCTCATTATCTTAGAACTGTTTATCACATATCTTTCATATTCCACATACGTATTAGTCCTGGTGAGGGCTTGACCCCTATTGATTTTGTGTTCTTTATGTCAAGGGTCAAGGTCACAAGGGTCACTTTTGTAAGAAATGGTTTTCTTGAGAAATTTTTATCACAGAGCTTTCATAATGTAATTGCTCTCAGTACGGGCGAGACCCTATTGATTTTGGGCTCACTAGGTCAAAGGTCAAAGTCACAAATGGGCACTTTTGAAAAATAATGTCACATGTTTTTCGCTCGTTATCTTGAGAACTGTTTATCACAGAGCTTTTATAGTTTACATGATGCTTGGTCTTGAGAACACGATCCCTGATGTTTTAAGTTCACTAGGTCAAAGGTCAAGGTTACATGGGTCACTTTTGTGATCAGCTCTGTAAACACTTTCTACTAAACATCTTCAAAACTACTGATTATAAAGCATGAAGTCACTTACCCATACCTATTCACAAAATCACATCATGTCAATCATCCGACTTCTATAATATGAATTTTTTTTATAACAAGCTCCCTTCACTTATTAATCACCCTTCTATCAAAACCCTTTTCGGCAGAAGGAGCCATTCCTTGTTATTGTCGAATTGTCCGAAAAATCAACTGTTCATTAACTTTTTCGAATTAACTTGTTATCAGAAACGTTTACGTATTATATGTTGTATATTCTTTTCAAACAAACAAACGTTCGGAAACTATTCATCATATATTTTTTGAAACTCATTATAAACAAACATTGTTACAATTATTATGCAAAATGTAAATAAAATCTAGCATTGGCAATAAATAAAATATAACATTGGTTAAAATGGTAATACTGTCGAAAGTAAAGGAACACACTAAGATCAGCTAGAAATGTCAAGCTGTTAACCTCTAAACTGGGATGTGTCTACTACGGGTGCCCCGAAGCGTGTCTGTTTTTCGAACGGTTTGGTTTTGTCCAGGCCGGGGTGGGTGAAGGTGTAGCCGATCGGGTCGGCGTATGGCAGGTACTGTAGCTCGGGTGTCTCCGCCTCCTCCTTCAACTTCTCCTCCTTGGCTTTAGCACTCGCCTCTTCCTCCGCCTTGGCTACCTCGGCGTTCAGTTGGTGCAGCTTGATGTTCTGCCGATACTTGGGCTGCTCCCAGGGCCACGGGGGCCGCTGTAGGGGGTCGGGATCCGTGTTGTCAACCACCTCGGAGAGCCATTCAGGATGCACGATGAAGAACGACTTGGACTGGAACGAGTTCTGAAACATCAGTGCATTTAAGGTGAAAGACGTGGTAGGGATATAAAGGTGGCTAATTTGTTAACATACTCATTTGTTTTTATGTTCATGTGATAATGTGTGTGCGACTACACGTTAAACTGTTCATGCGTGAAAATACATCAATAATAAATGGGCATTCCGGCTTCATGTTAGTTGACGTGAAGAAGAACTAAATTTATGTAACACGTTTCAAAATCTTCGATATAAATGTAACCGACAAGGGGAACTCAACTACATGCAGCGGGTCCTGACCTGATTGCGTATGCATATGTGTTTGTTATATACTGGTTTCAACATGACTGTGAATAGTAAAGGTCATAAAATTCATGAATGTGCATGTACTACGAACTGAGATTGAGAAAATAATCCATTTACCTCAGTAAATGTTATTCGTACATGTTTATATTTATCAATGTAAATATACGATCGATATCAATACAACTACCTCAACAATGGGGAATGTGATCTGGCAATAGTTTGTGTTGATAATTAGTCAAAATTGTCAATCGTAATGACAAATCTTAAAGAAGTATAATTGGACATTGACATGCTAAATTGATTACATTATGCTGTAATCTAAAGTAATACATAGCACCGAACAATGAAAAGAATATATTTGGAGACCAACTCAAGTGTGACAACTAACCCCAAACAGACTGTCCTGGTGGTATTGATCTTTCAACAGGGGCTTCGTCGACCTGAAAAAGGCATTTTATACAAGATAACGGCAGTCCTCATAGGTTTTCATTGCGTTGTTTTACAATGTAATTGTCATATACAACCAGACATGTTTACTGTTTAGTTTGTTTAATTATTTTAATTTGCAGTTTATACCATGACTAAGGAAAACTACAAGTAACACTAGGGCACCAATAACGCGATCGTCCTCTGCGCCTTCGCTAACTAATTTTTGTGTGGTGGTTGATGCAAACTTAAATTCCTCTTTCGAAGTTCTATCGGCTATATGGAGTATATAGGCTTCATTTTAGCCTAATACATAAAACCACCGACTTTTTTGTACAATTATGATAACATTAGCCATATAACATGTTTTCATATTTAAGGAACTTGTTTGTGTGCCTCGATTCGATGCCATTAAAATGCAATCTGACGTAAGAAACACGTATTATACATTCAGTTATTACTTCAAGTTCTATATGGCATAAACTTTCTTTTAATCTATTTGATTTCAGTATTTTCTCCCAAAAGTGTGATAAATCAACAAAACTTAGACGTCAACATATTATATCAAGACCAACTGTTAGCATTTTAAATAACTAACGTTAAAAACACATACCTAATAAATTAATTTTGCATTTGAATTGTGATGCACAAGCCATACAAAATCGGAATGTAGACCAACTCACTCGTTTCCCGACATTCAAGTTATGAAATGAATGCGTAGATCCCGATTATATTCAATAATTCATTGAATAAACACCAATGCCAACATGAAGTTACCTTTATCTGAGGATACATTATTCAATTATTTGCTGATATGACGGCTTTTCATGTGTGTTTCGCACGAAGTTTGCAGTCTCCACTTAATCAAGTGTACGCTTTTATGTTAATAGATACTCAAAGAAAAAAGCTTATTAATGTTGTTTTTTTAAATTTGCTTTCGCATCTAGAGATAAAATATTGCAGAAATTATCATCTTGCTTTCGTGTTCTGTCAAAGAAAAATGTGATCAAATACGATAGTGTCACATTAAGTGGTATTACAATATCTATCCGTTTTCTTTCACGAGCACTGCCCTTAGATATTAAGAAAGAGCTGGTAAAAGAACGACAGGACACCGATGTATTCTTGCCATCAACTTCTGCAAGCTCTCTGGCGATTGTTTCTAACCTTGCGGGTAATGTAATAATGTTGTCAGGGCTCATTTCAATGACATCCTCATATGATTGGACAGCAAACAGTGTACACAAGTGCCCCTCTAATGTTTCATTCTCCTCTTTCTCTATTGTCTAAATGATCTGTGCATATCTCCTAGCGTTTCACTCAGACAGGTTGTTTAGTTTTAACCGTTTATATTCCATGACCTTATTTTTACTTATAATCTTTACTAAATGCAGGCAATTTTATATTTGAAGTTTATAACATGACTGTAAACAAGTAAAATAAACAATAAGTCAATTAGGACTTCATAGACAGAGTTATTCGAGATAAACACCACAATCGACCTATGTGCGTTCGCTACGCTACCTTCCGTATGGTGTTTAAGAAGAGTTAATATTTGCACTTAAAATGTAATATCATGCACCTAATTTTGGTTTTCATTTCCAACAAATTCTGGCAAGAATGAAGATTGCTGCACAGCGGAAAACGGCTTACATATTGTCATGGTAAACTAAAATTTGATAATGTCTACTTTGTCTGCAACATTTTGTCTATAGATATTTTTTAATTTATGTTTAAATCGCATGTATTTATTAACGAGTCCACTACATTAAGGACCACGGGTACTGTTGCTTGACAACTAGGGAATATTCTTTTTGAATCGTGATAACCTTGTACCCGCGCAAAATGTACTAAATTAAACATTAAAACTACTTGTTGATGTGAATCACGTACATCCATTTGAATTGCAGTCTTACGTACGTTATCAACACACGCTATACATTCAGTTATTACTCTACGAACAATTTGTTTTAATGTTTTATTGATATGTTTGCATAGATTTTATTCAGTGCAAATAAAGCTTAAATTAAAATATGATTACAAAAGCAGTATTTCAATTCAGTAATTTCTCCCATTAGTGTAATAAATCAACAAACCCTAACGTTAATGTGATATCAAAAGCTACTGTAAACACTTAAACCAACGTTCATTTAAATCCCATACCCAATAAATTGATTTTGCATTTCAATTGTTGTAAGTATATTTATATATGCACAAGTCATAAATATTCGGAATGTAGACCAACTAACACGTTAACCGACATTAAAGGTATGAAATGAATGTGTAGACACCTTTTATATTCAATAATTTATTGAATGTATACTTAGGCCAGAATTCAGTCACCTTTATAACAGAGCGCATTATTCAATTATTTGCTGATACGATGGCTTGGGAAGTGTTTTTCGTCTGAAGTTTTGAGTGTATATATAAAGAAGTGTAATCTTTTATGTTAAAAGCTAATAAGAATAGCCTTTTATCGTTTTTTGTCAATTATCTTTCGCATCTGATGACTGTATGAATATATTGCAAATACAAATATATATTATCATCACGCATTTTTGTTCTGTCAAATGCAAAGGTGAATGAAACATATAAAACAATTTAGTGTTCTAGTCACATTGACTAGTACTGCTCCTCGTTAGATGAAGGAAGCACGTCAGAGTTCGATGTATGCCTGTCACCAAGTTTTATTAGCTCTCTCGTTTGTTCTTGTCCTCATGGGAAATGTAATGATGTTTTCCGGGCTAATTTCCATGGCTTCCTCGCATGATTGGAAATCAGCAATGAGGCCTTCTCCATCGCGTATTCCTAAATCATTTTACAATCTAAGCACACTCAAATAGTTTGTATCAAACAGAACAGTTGTTCCTTCTGTTAATACTATAAATTTTAGGCGCCTGTTCTCTAATAATATATCATTTAAATCTAAAGATATTGGTACTAAAGAGGTCTTTTAATTATATCCGGTTGTTTATGTTTGATGTGTCCTTATTATAAAATCATTTTCAAAGACATCAGTTTCCATCTTTTTATATGTATATGCATATGAAAAATGTTAAAAGATAGTGGAGTTTCTATCGTTATTTAACCCCTGAATCATGTTACCTGGTTTTTCATTATACACGATAGCTTTCTATTTGGCTAATATATGTGGACAACCTTAACGCTATTGAAATTGCAATACATGTATAAACTGTGCCGTCCAAATTAGTTGGCGTAACAACACACTTTCGCCGTTGTCATTTCCATACAGTTTGAAAACATCAATTTTAGACATAAAACCATACAGTCGTTGGCAATAAGTTTGACTGTCACTTTATGGCAACACATTTGTTTCAGTTTTCAAGTCATTCATATATCTTTCTTTAGAAGATAAAATATACGTTTTGTAGGACACTAAATGCTGACCTGAATTACTTAATCGTCTCTTATACTAATGTATTATTTTATTCTAAATATTGTCAAAAGAGTCGACACATTAATTAGATTTATTATTCTCATTCAAACAATCAGTTTTAGGATTTAGCATGTTACACTATTGACCAAATTATTATCATAGTTGTAATGTTTATTTATGAAGAATGTAGTAGGTTTCAATTACAAGTGATTAACATAAAGCACATTCAATAGTTTACGCTTAATAAGCTTTTTAAATTAAAATCTATTACAATTAAAATTCTATGAAAATGAATAAAAAATCTTACTCTCTTTCTAAGTCCGTATTAGCCATTCTTGCAACCTATGTTTAACTAGTTTAAAGCCTTCGAGACCCTGTAAAGCTATCGAGTTACATTATCATAGCTACAGCTGTCTTGACAGCTTTCTATACACCTTACACCAAAACGACAGCTTTAATACTGCCGGCTTCGTGAGTATGTCGCGACGCAAGGTAATCTATTAATCCGTTAAAACCTTTTGTCGATAATCGCTTATCAAATACTTGTACATAAGTTCTTGATAAGTCACGTTAAGCTTCATAAAATATTGCGTTTTGTTGATCAATGCAAATCTCATTTTGAGATTGCATGTAACAAATCACTGCAGTGTGTATCAATTTATTGCAATGGTCAATTTCCTTAGTTACAATTGTTAAACTGTGAATATAGTGCATAATAAGTATATATATCATTAGCAAATTTTATCTCCATGTTATGCTATTTTTACCGTCGTATGTTTGTAGAAATACTATATACGAGTATGTATGCAAAAATTAAGTGCTTATCACGTAGTTTGTGCTCGCCCAACATATATCCTACTTGCGTTTGGTCGGGCCTAATGCAATTTAATGGATACGAATGGCAAATCCAGGGGTCGTGAGTCCAACCCTGACCGGCCTCATAACTTGTGCGAAATTTTGTTCATAAAATAAATCTTAGGCCTTCGCTTCCTACCTTTTGAATAAAGCAGGGCAGTTGTCAGTAACTGACACAAGTACGTTTGTTCTCTAGGTTTAGGTGGACTAAACGTTTCAAGGAAGTTGTAAGAAGGTATCTAATCGTGATCATATGACATAATAAGTGAAGGAAATGCGTACAACATAAGACAACTAGCATAGTATACAGTACATGTGTCTTTCTAATCAAACCCATGGACGATGTATTTGCTATTTTATTTACTAACAATAATTGTTTATTAATTTAAATATGTTATACATAGATGTGTTGGTAGTATTCTGAAACAAATATATAAGATTATATTTTTTAAACTTCTATGTAGCTGAAAATCTGTGAATCCATTACAGTACTAACACCTTAAGCACACTTGCACATCCTTAGTTTAGTTTCTCCCGCTACGCTTGCAAATATTTGAATTAAATATTAAATCATTGTGAACAACAACGAAGATTAAATTACCGAATTTACGGTTATAAGAATACAATAACAGTGTAAGATACTTTGCTTCAAACACCTAATCTTTCCGAAAAGATTACTAAGGCTCTAAGGTCAACTCCTGGAGCCACCCCAACATGGGGCAAAGCATAACGTAACGGATCACGATTTTAAGTTAACAACTAAGAGTGGCTCTTAATGGAGGCAACCAAGTCATCTCATTGGCTAAAAATGTAGGTTATGTTCTAATTGTTATGTTTAGTCACTGGAAACAACACAGAGTCATGGCATTGGTTTATTTACGCAAGTATCGTACTGCGAACCACATGTTTACAAGACCTTTTAGCAGTTTCCGGTGTGAATGGTGATGTCATCAAGGGCAATGCGACCTTGGTAACCTGTTGGGGTCTGACCTTTGAACTCGAACTGAAACAGAGTAATAAATGTTATTTACGAGTGGTAATCAAATAATCTCTTAATGTAAATTAAAGAGATGTTAAAAAAAAAGAATGTTGTTAACAATGTAGATATGTCAAGTTTAAGGGCACCGTGACAAAAAAGCCCGTACAAAAACTAACACACAGAACGACACAAAAACGCGTATAACATCATGACGCAACAGACATTTAGACTATATTTGTGTGTTTTTTATTTTTTATTTTGAGTTTTATTTATATTTTTTTTAAATGAATTATTCCAGAAATGTTGAGTTGCCGCCTTAGTACGATCAATGACTTTCATTGGGAGGCCGGAATTTTACAGCAAGATCTATGATCTAGATGTGGGGCATTTCCACGTTACAGCCTTAGGTATACAATGTAAATATTGGTGCATGCTATTCTGAATTGAATTTACGTTGGTATCTACTCAGTAGCGTTATCTAGTTCATCGTTGTCTAGTTCGCTTAACCTACATAGCACATTATCTACAGTATTAGTCTTACATTACCATTGTGTAGTTGTATTTTTCTGGTCCCAAGGGATCATGGATTGTATGTTGTTTACATTTGAAAATAGAGTTCCGCTCATGCGCTAGGGGCGTCAGTGAAGTGGCATCTTTCGTTTCCACTGATGAACAGCTTCAATAATACCGAGGCTGCTATTTTCCCATGCATCTGTGTTTCCTGGGGGCTTTCCCCCCATCAGTTTAATTATAAATATATTTCGAATGCAACGAAGCAACAGTTACATTTTAATGACTGTCGACTATTTTTGCTGTAAAAAGTGTTTGGTCATTAGCAAGGGTGTGATTATCCGTCGTTCTTATGCTGATCTTAGCTGAATAAATACTTACTTCATCTCTCGTCTATCCAAGAAGTAGAAAAGTAAATGAACTTGTGATAATAAGACTATTCAACTTAACGTTGTCTGGTTTACCACCTTGTAAACAGAGTGCATACACCGATGTCAAAGAAGTCATTACAAATAATGCAGTAGATACAGAACAAAATAACGCTGTACCTACCTTGAACGTTCCGCTGGTGTGGACATGAGCGTTCACTCGTTGGTGGTTCCAGTGATTGCCGTGGTCACCGCTCAGTGTTTTGAGGTGGTGTGTCGTGGACCCGGCAACAACGTCTAGGACCAGCTGACCGATGTTAGTGCCGTGCATACTGTAGGTAACACATCACTATTAAACAAGTCAATTATGTTGTGCTGTTTAGTTGATTGTGTGATAAAGTCTGGCAATCATTTCAGGTTAAAGTTGCGTAATGGACTGCAAAGGATTCACATTTGTATTTGTTTATCAAAATATGAACAAGAATTTCCTCATTAAAATGCTATATGTATTATGATTATACTTTTTAACCATAGAAAAACATTTTTACAATGGAAGTAACCTATATTTGCTTTAAATAAATTAAAGGGAACTAATATTATTATAATTATTGCCTCCCCTAAATATGAATACAATGCAAATTTTCAATCTTGTTTATAAAGTCAAAAAAGCAAAAACTGAGAAAAGCGGTTTGGTGGATCGTCTTCAAATGGCATATATTTAAAAAATAAAATGTTTTTAAAACCTCTACTTGGCTTCTCTTCAATTTATATTCAAGTATGTGAGTCCATTGCACTCCAATAACCTTAACATGTAGGATCTTTTCCATAAGCATTGTATAAAACAGTGTTTCGAGTAAAGAGTAATTGCATTTGATACTGACATGCTCATGTTCAAACATTTTACAGAGCACAAAGTATATGTATTTGTTTAAAACTTAATTTGTAAAAAATTGTACATTTTATCACATATAGGGTTACATGTGATATATTTATCAGATCCCGAAGTTTTAATAAAACCGATACTGCTACCGATACTGAACACTTTCTTTTTCATTTGAGTTTTATTAATTTAATTACTTCAGCTGATGTTTCATTGTGTAGTGTATTTTTTTCTGGTTCTCTTGTATATTTACACTTGTAAATAGTTCCGCTCATGCAATCGGGGACTTCAGTGGTGTGGCATTGGATGAAAGATTTCAACAAAACTAAAACTGTTATTTTTCACTTGGATGTTATGCCTACTAAGGACGTTCTCTTTTCTCTGATTAATAACTGAGAAAAAACGCTGTGTGTGCCTTATACCTGTACTTAAACTCGATACAATAGTCGCCACCGGGGTAGAGCTTGGAGTCCAGCTTGGCTACCTTGTTGCTGTGACCGGGATCCACAAGGTAGATGTAGTGGTCTAAAACAAAACACAGCAAGGTCCCGGTCATACGTATATGATGTAATAGTAAATAAATAAGTGATAGTGATTTTCGTCGGACTAAGTTGTAGTATAAGAAACATGAAGTGCAGCTTCGCTTTTCCGGCATTCATTTTCTAAACCAGAAGCCTCGGTCCGTAACACCAATTGCAGTTTTTCACATTTTTATCGATCTACGTGATGCTTATATTTGAATAGTAAGTGCAGAACATATTCGCAAATCTTGGGCAAGGCAACATAGTTTTGTCCTTTTTCTAATGTAAGTACATGCAGTTACATTTTGACGATATCAACAAAAATGTACATAAACAACTAACTATTGTCAACAAGAATTAAGCACAACGGTGGCTATGTTGACTATCGCTATATGATGTGCTATTCAGGTCAATACAGAAACAGAGAAATTGGGAAGAATATTACAAAAAATTCTTACATAGGTTATAATCATATCCAAACATAGTGTCTGTTTCAATAAGCATTGTAAAGAATGTCATACACCAATAAATAAGGCCACAGAAGTAGAACATATTAATCAAGGCGTGGCCCTATACAACGGGCGGTATGAACTCTATTTTCAAATGTAAACAACATACAATCCATGATCCCTTGGGACCAGAAAAATACAACTACACAATGGTAATGTAAGACTAATACTGTAGATAATGTGCTAACGAGAGGTATTACAGATTGAGTGAGAACAGTATTACTCTTTAATTGCTATATTACTATAAAACTCAATATATATATATAAACGATGTGTATATAGAAAGGCAATTCCGTACTGTTGCCCGTGTGAACTGTCCAGTCGAGCGTGTCTGCGT
>Ga0224511_10000595_pt1 | contig 18087 bp, 11 predicted proteins | sample SF_May12_sed_USG_2_FD_169988 | JGI IMG/M metagenome (GOLD analysis project Ga0224511, IMG submission 169988) | Sediment microbial communities from San Francisco Bay, California, United States - SF_May12_sed_USGS_8_1 | ecosystem: Environmental > Aquatic > Marine > Sediment | place: USA...
GGAGCCAATGAGATTTACTGATGAAACAAAGGACCATTTCGGGGGAAAGACAGCGTTTCCTGGAAGGGACACTATAGTCACATCACTTAAATATAGAAACATCTATAAAGGCTATACTAACCCCCCTAAATATAAAAAGAAATATGGCTTTAAATATGCTTAAAAATACAGGTAAATGCGATCCTGTTCTCGTCTCCAAAAATATATATATATTCTAAAATCTCCTTAAAACATTTCTGCTTTTTTCAATGTCATCAAATTGAGGAACATAATCACTTCTTTGTTAATCTGCCGGATTATGGATAAAATTTAGTGATAAGTACAGAAAAAAAATCTGTGTGGTTTTACAATAGACAAGAAGTTGTGAGCATGCACAGCTTTACCAAAATTACACTAGGTTCTTCAATACATGTAAACATGTCCCAATGATGAGAAAACCGTTTCTCAGGTACTCAGTTTCCTAATACATTCATCTTTTTGGTGCCCCTATGACAAGGCATCTCAACCAGCATCAGATTTGCAGCACTTATTATCATGAGATCACCTGGATGCAAGTAGAAGTAAGACGCATATTGAGCACATATGCGAGAGTTTCATACCCCTTGGTAGGATATTTATCCAACTCAGTTGCAGTTGCAGCAGCTGTTTCGGGCGCCTTGGTTGTTTAGATATAATAGACATAATACTTGTTGCCTTAATGGCCATGGTGGCACTTGGATGAATAAAACCTCGGATACATGTGATAAATATAGTTCGCACTGGGAGTTCATGATTTGTCCAAATAATTTGCTCAGTCATCTTGGAAAGGCTTGTTGTTATAAGCGAGATAACACTGACTACAGATTGCACCATGCCTGCACACTCACGGATTGGTCATCTAGGATCATCATGGAAAACAGGGCGCCAAAGCGTAGACACGCTCAGGGTTCCGGTAGAGTATTATACACTCCATCTATTAGCATTTAAAAAAAGTTTTCAGGCGCCAAAGCAATATATTTATAATAATATAATGTATAAATAATCTACGTTCGTGAATAAAAGAGATCGACCATCCTCCTGACAGTGCTCGAGTATTATACCGGTATTTCAAAGTCAAAGTCCCTACACACTTTCTCTAACCAGATTAATGAGATGAAGCGTCTGCCTTTTCAGTGTGGGGATGTCCCAGTTAGTGCAACAGCAGACAGTTGCTCGCCATTTTGATTCATCCCAGGAACAGTTTCCTCCATTGGCTCAGTTTTGACAGTTTCTTCCAGCGGGGTTTTGTCTTTGTGCATGAATGAGATGTGTTTTGGTAAGTATTGCTTATATGCGCACCGATAATCGCAGTACGGGCACCTGTATGGCTTCTCATCCTTATGTACAGCTGAAATGTGTTTAGACAGGTACTGCGAGTAGGATGTAGAATATGGACAATGCGGACAGCAGTGCGGCTTTATGTTATGATGCACTGCGTCACAGTGTTTGGCTAGGTATTGTTTGGAAGATGATTTGTAGTCGCATAAATCACATGAGTATGGTTTTCTCTTCTCGTGTACAGCCGCTATGTGTTTGGGTATATACTGTGGATACGCTGAGGTGTATGAGCAGTGCGGGCATTTGTGCGGTTTGGATTTCAGATGTACCCCATTAATATGAAGCTCGAGGATATTTTTCCCAGCCGCCCGATAACCGCAGAGGGCGCACACGTGTACACCTTTACATTTTTCGTCGGGATTCGATTGGGTGTCCGAGTGAACGGCGTTTATATGTCTACTCAGTGACTGTGCAACAGCGGATGCGAAGTCGCACTGGGTGCATTTGTAGGCTTTCTCCACACTGTGCACATTACGAATATGAGAGTTGATCCGACTCTCATAGCTAGCTGTGTATGGGCAGTGGGGGCACTGCATCGGTGTAGCCACCGCCCCTTCGCTCATTGGCCCCTCTCCAAAAGCTTCGTTGGCTCCCAATGCGCTTATCTTAGCTTCCAGTAATGAGTCTATGGAGCGCTTGCCGAGTCGGGGTTTACTGGTGGTGATAGGGAAGACGGGAGCACGAGGTATGGTGTCTGTGACGAAGCCGCCCATTTGACTGGAGCCATAATCCAACGGAAAACCACCAGGGAGGATAGGAGGAGAAGAGATACCATTCGATACACCACCTGTAAGCACATGAACGAGCTTGTCACAGGCCTGTTGACATATAAACAGCCAATCCAACAGCCAGTAACAGGTCAGTAGACAGGAAACAGCAAAGCAAAGGCGAGTGTACAAATGGTAGTGCAGTGGGTCAATCGCCGGTTTACAAGCAATCGCCCTAAGTATGGACAACTACAAAACACCGAACTTGCCAACTTACCATTAATGCGGTTTTCTTCCTTTGGTTTCTTGCCACCCCCATTCTACAAGGTGATCATTCATTCATTACTGACCACAGCAACTTATATACATTGCCTTTCCATCAGAGATTGGACAAATTCTGCAATAACTCCCACCACATTTCAAAATATGCAAGGAATGGATTCGGGGTTATCTATCTTTTTCACAAAAATGCACACCGAACTCTATAGACCTGCTTTGAATAGGTTATTATACAATGGAAAACTCAATTGAAACTAAGAAATCCGCAGTATTGATGCTAAGTCAGTCATTTGAACCATATTCGTACGATTACATGTCTATGATGAACTTAAATTATGTCACCATGGTTTAGACACATGTTACACACTGCTTCACATGCTACAAAACACCTGAGTCTCAAAACCGATTCACACCAAGAGAAACAATAAACTGTTGCCTCTGCTGTGAGATCTAATCAATTTTTTCTGTTCTCGTCTCACCTAATAAAACCTTGTACTAGGCTTATTTCAGAAAATTACTAAAATAGAAGCAGGTTCCCACGCTGACATTAACAAAGAAGACCAAACCATTTCAATTTTAGGCAGGAGTGAGCTGTAATCATAGAGTTATCCTCCCTCTAATTCTTTAACTCCATGGCTACGACCAACTGATTGCCTAATTACTCACAGAGTACGCCAGCGAGGCTACGTTATCCAGAAACCTCAGCTTTAGGGACCTTAGTTGTGGATTGATTGGCCGACTGAGCAACTTTAACCAGAATGCCGTTTGCCCGACCGCTTCGCCTTCCTCCCAGTTTGGGTCCAGGAAACAGCCGCCTAAAATGTGTCAGACATTCAGCTAGGATAGCAGATTTGATGATGGCAGAATGATGCACTAGTCTTGGTTAATTTTAAAGATAACCAAGGCTCAAATAAAGATGATGAAACCCCCCTTAGGCTCTGATTGCTACACGAAATAAGAGAGGCCCGCCCACCTGGATCACCATAAATAAATCTAGCAATATACCTCTGGTTTAGTAATACTGTATATGCAGTAATTTCCCCAATTTAGTTAACTTCATAAGATGAAATAAAATAATGCTACTTATTATCTAAGAAATAACATTAGTTTATTTCGTGACGCTAATTAAATTGGGAAGTTTTGATTCGATGATCATTGTTGGAGCTCATTGCAAAATTCCTACCTCTTACTGGCGTAAAACCTCCAACCAGAAAGGCCCCAGTCGATAAGTTGATCAAGCACCCAGCAGCAAAAACATGGAGGTAATGCCAAGAATATCATTGGAAGGCAAACATTCAGAACCAGTTTCAGCAAGGAGGTTTTTCAACCACATCTGGTCTCCAGCATTAGAGAACGCACTAAACTTACCTGGATGTATGAACACTAGGCGCATTCATGGGTAGCATAACACTAGAAATTATCGTGCATGCATGAAACTGTCTGAGCGTTGTGGTACAGGTTGTTTTACTTTTTGAAGATATTATGCACTGGGGAATAGAGCTATCAGAATGATTGTTTTTGAACAGTTTGGTAAATTGGCACAGGTTCTAAATGACAAGAGATAGTGACAATCGTTATTGATTTCAGTCGCATACAGAGTATGGAGGGCTATACACAAAAACATTGATAGATTATTCTCTTTGAGAAAACTGACAGAGAGATAAGACTCAAATACATGCCTTTTGGGCCAGCAAGCTCAGTATGTTAGTTTTGACAAGCCCTCGTCACAATCTTCCCTTTTTTTTATAACTCTGACTTCCTCCAACCCCGACCCCCTGGTAAGGGTAACTCTACACTGTACAGAAGGAGACCTCATATTTGCAGATTGTTTTTTGTTAGTCCCTGGTTTTCACATTCCAAAGTGCACAGTGTAGTAATTTATAGAACAGTTGCATCAGAAAATCCCAGCACAGACCTGCCGAATTAAAATACAAAACGACTACAAACCGTTCAGAGAAACCCATCTTGGGACCTGTCAGAGTAAGAAATCCCACGAAATACAGACAAAATTTGCTAAAATTGGCCAAGAAATCGCCCAATGGTGATCTATGTTCTGTTGGAAGTTGGGCTCCGACTGATTTCCACTTGGGTGCTGCGGCAACACATGACCTGTGCCTGTAATCTAGCAGCATTGTCAGTCTCATGAAACCATCCAACACATAAGTGCTATGAAGGGCTTTATCACCTCACTAAGATGGATATCAGTTTTTTGTCAAGAGCCTACTAATTTTTTCCTACACCGTCAACTCATGAAGGGCGAACAGTAATCTCTTTAGGTGAAACAGGACAGAGAAAATACAAGGAACAGTGGACAAGAGCCCTAACAACTCAAGACACAACAGTCTGCATGCTCAGAGAACCTGACACCTAAACGAGCAACACTGGATGAGGAAAAGAGACCTGATGGGTTTGAACCACAGAAGTGTCCAAATGTGTTTTACCTGAAAGTTCTTCAGTCAATTGGTCGATGACTTCATCATCTAAACAAGTCTGCATGTCAGGATAAAGCAGACGGAGTTGTGAAATACTCAATGTGTCATTGCTATACAATCCCATCTTCTCCGTCGCCGACGCTACAAAGGTTATGCAGTAGTCCTGCTAGTAAAAGCAATATGAATAAGCCTTTACAGCAGTTTATAGAATATAAGCATTCCAGCTCTTGATAACTACTATTTAGATATACATCATGTAGGCTAATTAGCAGCTGCAGTAAATCCCTCCCTTGCCTTTACTACTCATTATAGTTGGCATTATTATTATTAGTTGCCAGCGCTATCAATAGATTATTATAGTTATTGTTATTGCTAGTCAATAGGTCTTTAGAGCCAAGGGAATACAAACGCTGTACTACACAAAGAACTTGGCTTGTCATAGAAGAGAAAAAATAACAATAGTGTAAGCTGCGTCGACACAGGCGCAGGAGTTTTCGAACTTTGAACAATAGCAAAAATGAGGGAATAGGCATGAGACTAATTTAGACTAAAGAAACTTAAATAACAGAGTGAATAGGACAAGCTTTCCTAGCACAGACCGGTGGCCTTTATTGTCATTGCACCAACTGGACTGGTTTAATTCTCTAAACTTACAACATAAATCCATAGTCAGTTCTATGAGACCATATGATCATTCTATGCATACATTTGTTTAGGCTACATGTAATAATGCTGTCCAGTATCTGAGCCAACGCTAAGTGAGTGGGGCAGCTCCAAAGTAACAAAAAGCCACTAATTTAACCCGATACCCTACATGAAAAACCATAAGTTAAAGGGGTTAAGCCATGGCCAAAAGCGCCTTCACTTTTTTTAATTCTGAAGCCTACCACGAACAAATTAGACCAATACCCAACTCAAATGAAAGCTTAGATATAGCCCTATCCAATGTGCATACTTAGACCCCTCTATGATGCACTTTTCAGACTGTGGATGCAAAGCACTTCTTATAACTCCACTTTTCTCCAATATTACGTTCAATTTTGAATTCTACTTGATGTTATGACGGAGTAAAGATCATTAGGTTACTAAGTTTTAGTAATTAGATCCCATTTTCTTTCTACTTGGGCCATTCGGGCCATAGTTATTCAAGTGACCAATATTTGTTTTGTGGCAAAAGACCACTCGCTATTGCTGCAATGAATGCGAAGTGGCCTCCCTTCAAGAATGGAGAACCCAACTCCAAAAGTGCGTCTACTCTCGACTGTGGCATAACCCCTTGAAAAATTGTCAAGTAACTGAGAACCTGAACCTAGCAATAAGTTTACCTGCACGCGTAGGGAGATAGATGGATAAAGCCATGATAACGTGTGATAGTATCAATACCAGTTATTCACCGGAGACCTTTAAATACTAACCTTTCCAGGATTAGTCAGGTCTGCCCGTAGATATTGTTCAGAGTGGCTAAAGACACACTTGTGGACATAAAATACATTTACTCGTTAGAACGTTGTGAGAGCTCCTCACCCAATTCAAAGCTCATACAGGGTTAGAGCAAGCTCTAGACTTAGAAGGCCCGAATGTGTTTGTAGGTTAAAAACACATGATAAAAATGAACGGCCGAACTGTAATTTCAAGAAAATCAAATATTGTCAGAAGACTGTTTCAAGTTCACAGAGGTTGATTATTTTAGTGGTTTCGATAGATACGTAATTATATACTGGGCTTCTAAACCTATCATCAACTAAACAGCTGTCTGGATGTTTTTTGGATAAAAGCTACGTGGATACTAGAGGCTTGACAACAGAAGAATCTTTGCTACGTAAATAAAATGTTGCGCCTGGGTGCCGGTGGTGCAGAATTTAGCTGTTGTTGTGGGTGCCAGTACCCTGAAATCTTGTGAGTTCTCTTGTAGTTTTAACAGCTACTGAAATCATCGCTAGTAAAGTTCGAATTTTACATTTCTGCTGCTTCCGATCACGAACTGGTCATAGATAGAGCCTCTAAAGTAAGCGCTCTATGTTTTAGAGAGAGCTTTCCGGCTTTATTTTGGGCCTTTATTTTGTGGAAAAACTACTGCATACCGGGTCCCGGGAAAGATTAAACCGTCGTGTTCAACGGTTCCACTTCATCAGTGGGTACAACGAAAAAGTAAAAAACATAATCGGCAACTGACACTGGCTAGCCCCAGCTATTATAATTACTACACTATGCTAACTCTGCTTGCTGCGTAAGAGGGAACAGATCCTACTCACCATTCTCTGAACTCTCCATTGGTGAGAAAGAGAGGCAACCTGTAAATAAAGAAGACATCAGGTGAACTGCATGATCAAGAGATTGACTTCTAAGCTTCTATTATTCCAATTGCGCATAAGTCGCCTACATGGGGAGAGTAACTCTCTGTCTGCCAATATCAGTACCAAAAGCAATTCAACCCCTCAATTGAAGTACTGCCTCAGTGGACAGCGCGACCACGGCTTGGGGCCGAAGGTGCCTGGTCCAACTCCTAGTTTAGTAGATGTTATATGAATGAGGCCACCCAAACAGAGCTCTTCTCTATGAGACACAATAGACCATCGCGGAAATAAGTCATTGGGTGAGTGGTGATATACATGGTAATATTATCTTATCAGGTCCACTAGATGGTTTGCCTTTTAGTAGTGCGCAATCTTACGCTACTTTGCTATGGATGTCCTATTTACTTCAGTCTTGAGACTTGGGTCTAAAGGAGCAACCACGCCAGTGTGAAAAGAAAACATTAATCTGGTTTGATATCGAAGTGAAGCTCGTTGAGTATACGGCATTACGGGTACCTGTGACTGTGAGCTTTAGATTAAGGAGTACATTGAGTGCTGGCTTTAGTAGTGAACAAAATCAAAACATCAAGAGGGTAGTGCTACTGCTATTGACTGCTACTACAGTAGATGGATTTATACAGCTCTTTCATTTCATGACCCAACTGGTGAGTGGCGTCAACTGAAAACTCACTCCATTGCAGCGTGATTTGATTTGTATCAACTTGTATGTATGTATTGTATGATTGTATCTGGTAGTCTTGACTGATCATCGACTGTTTTATTATTTAGATCAGACTAGTATAAGTTTAATTCCACCAAACCTGAAAGAAATTCGGAAGGTCGGCAGCCGTTTCTCAGATTACTATTTCATACCAGTCGGCAGGAGAGTGCACGGTTTTGGAGCATGCGATCCGGACACCTGCAAAGATCGCTTTGCATCTGGAAAGTAATCATTCAAATGACCCCGACAAAAAATCTGACCTTGCATCAGCGATTCCAATTAGTTTCTTTTCAACTTGTTATAGCAACTTTGATTGGATTGGGAATACGGTACGACGGACCATAGAGTTATCTTCTCATTGGAGAATAAATCTCCGAGAGCGGACACCACCCAAAAAAGGTATATTTTGCTAGGTTCACTTGTTCAGCATTGCAAACAATGATCATCAGCATTATTCAGTGAGCCAGTGGTATATGTGGTTGCATTATATTCCCTCTGAATTGCCAAGCAGCTATGCCACTCTTATGTTGTCAATTGTGAGATGCTTAGGTCTAAGTGGCAATAGCCGATTTCATGCGAATAGATCATGCGATAACGCCTAGGTATAGGTAGGTAGGTATAAATTGGATAGTTGGATGAGTTTGGCACTTTAATATAATCTCAAGAAATTATTATCAGAGGTAAAACTTTTGGATAAATAAAAAGAAACACCGTTAATCATTTCCCGTACTGTTCCAATCTTTTCTTTTTATTCTCTTGGTATCGAGTCTGGTTGTTGTCTCTTCTCGCTTGTCTCTACAAAAGACACCGACAAACCTGATCTGTACATGACCCCAATGGAAATATAATGATTATTCTCATTGTTATTTCATTCATCTGTACTTCCGGTAAAAACCCAACATAAATTACTTGAAACTATCTGGGTCTTATTTAGATGAGTACAGGGCAGCGGAACAATGCGCATTTAGAGCAAATAAACTGCTACTATGATTGCATACCCAATTTAATCCCAAGAGAATATAGAAGTGATTGCTGCATCAAATGTTCTTGACAGAGGCAGAAAATCGACCAGTTAAACCACTGAAAATGATACATGAAAATTATTTAACTGCCCAGGCTTGTTGAGAGACTCTAGATCAGTGAGTTGATTGAGAGCTACTACTTATATTGACCAACCTCTTTTTTTAAACATCGATTGAGTTCTCTATCAATATCGTTGCATGCTCCCAGAAATCTTCCAAAAGATTTCTAAAAATCAGAAAAATCACATAATTTTTGTTGGCAATTCCTTAACACGTAAGTGAACTGAAAAACACTGTCTCACAATGTACCCTACATCTCATTTCTCAGAAGATCTTGCTCAAACCCGGTTTCTTCCCTATCCTAAGCTGTTGACTCACTATTTAGGCTTATATGACCTAAACAGAAAATGAAGTTCTTTTTGCTGTTTGAGCAATATGTTCGAAAATTCACTCAATGCACAATGTTTTTATGATACATATAAAAGTAATCTTCGTGAGTATGAGAATAAATATATGAAAAATTATTTGGAGTCAGCATGGCTGCTGATTGATCTCACTTTGCAAGGCAAGAGTATAACAGATTATTCAGCATTAGCAGGAGCTATTCTGTGTACAAACCGTCATTGGTAAATATCATCTAAGAATTGACCAAAAAGTAACTACAGGAATCTCATCTCTCTACCCATCAGGCATCGTAGATGCCTGCCCTAAGTGGTAGAAAAAACATCGCTAGTTCGTTAAGTCAACAACTTTTCGGCGGAGAGTACAAAGATTTTGACTAGCGGCGCCGGTACTGACACGACCTCTGATACACTTTTGAGTCAACCCTCTAGCTTGGACAGCTTTGATAACTGCTCATCTGAATCTATATCGCTACATAAGAGAATGTGAAGACAACTCCCAACTTTCTCAAACCACTGAGCATGACTGGTATGTCGAGTTTTGAAGTCTCATCTATAGTCAGCTTTCCTATAAAAATTTGATAAAGGGGAAGGGTTAATAATGATTTTCCTACCTCTTGATGGCATACCGCCAGGGCCTGTATCAGTTTATTACAGCCCTCTGTGTGAAGCTGTGGCGATAAATCCGTATGCATAACTCTCCTAAAATGATAACGAACCTCATTTTTGCACTGCCTCTATGGGGTTTGGTGGCATATGCTTGAGACCGGGTTCCTGATATGGTCACATGACAGCTACTGAAGCAAACTCATTATGCCTTCAATATATATGAAATCTTTAATATTATTAATCATGCTGCCGCTGTCACAGAACAACTATGCGATTGGGATTGTGATTTAACAGTAGACAGTCAAGTCAGTGAGTCACTAAGACTAATGACCAACTCCAAGTGATCAACTCATCAACTGACTTCTTATAGTTATAGTACTCCTGAGTCACTCACTCAGTCATTGTCGGTCATTGAATCACAATCCACTAAGTGACTAGAGAGTGTTTGAGCAGACTCGACTGCACTGACCCACAGTCACTCACTGACTCGGTCAATCCTCTGGGTCCCTGGTTATAGTAATTACTAAATAAGTAAATAAACTGTAAATTAGTAAAGTATACTCCAACTTCCATGTACAAATGAATGATACGCGGTATGATCATATATGAATACGGTAATACACTAATACAAGTAATCAGTATTTATTAGTACCATTACATGATTACTGAACTGAGTAAATCAGTAATGGTACTAATAATAATTTATAATACTAGTAATACTAACTAAGTTACTAACTAATAGTAATAGTAATAGTAATACTAATAGTACAACTACAAGTACAAGTACAACGCAGCGACTAGTGAGATGGCCAGTGGTTCAAGCCCGGACGACAGAATCATGATCATCTGTATGGACCATTCAGTAAATTTTAACCTGCAGGCAAAAGTGTTCAATAGCTAATAGGGCAATGACGACTGCAGTCTGGAAGTGAAAACAACCAAGAGCCAGAATGAGTTAGACTTGTACGATAGACAGTAGACAAGTTCTGCTCAGCTTTATCATGCAGGGAAACCACTTAGGCAAGTAGAGTTCCAACGCCGAAACAGTCTACATAAGAAATAATAGCGCGTTCTATGTCTAGAGTCCGCCTCATAACCTTGACCTTCGAAGTGGACCAATGGAAGCAACGTTTGGTTGCAAGAGGGTGTGTATGGGAATCCCCCAGTTCCGTTTTTCTTTTCAGTTCATAGAATTAGAATTACTCACGTTATTATAGAGTCCATACGGCGGTTCATTGACAACCCCTTAGCTGTTTTGGTATTTTCTGGTAAGCGTGACCCAGTAATCACTAATCAGTGTTCAACAGCTTCTACTAAGTACTAACGCAGTCTGGTGCAGCAGTGCATGCGTCGTTTTGCAGGTTGGATTACAAATACAATCGATTATCAATGTTATTCACTTTTTCTTTTATTATGTTATGTACACTACCCTTACAATTTTGTTGAGTTCCACTGCCATGTTTTGCTGTATACTGTAAACTATAGTCTGCGATGTGGCCTGTGGGTAGCCAAACTTATCCGGTTATGCAACTCGTTTGGCGTTTACTGGCAGAATGTATAGCCGAGTTTTCAACTGCTACAGCCACAATGGCTTTCTGCTGTAATGGTGGTAAGAAACTATGTAGCCTGTACCCCAGTACCTCCGAAACTATGTACCCGTACTCTCGAAACCATGTACCATGTACCCCAAACTCTAAACCAGTACCTCAGATACCATGTCCTTCCATCACAAATTTGACAAAAAAAGTGAAAAAACCCCAACAAGTTTTTTTAATTAGGGTGAAGCCTTTGATTTTTCAGTATAACACAACATGACAGAGGCAAATAGAACCATTTTCGTGTTTTCGTTTTCAATAGTCAATTTAAGACAAAATGTATCGGATAAAATTTACCACTTTCACCACCAATTTCATCAACTTTTTTTACATTAGAATATCATGTCTCAACCTGCGTATTGAAAGTGAAAACGGTTAAAATACTTTTTAAACATGATGGGTTATTCCACATTTTTGTTAGATTTCTGGTGGAAGTGCATGGTTGCGAGGGTCCATGATTTTGAAGGTATGGAGTACATAGTTTCGGTAACACAAGGTACATAGTTTCGAGGTTACTGGGGTATGTAGTTTCTCTGTTGTAATACATCATTGGCGAGTCGATTTCTGAACCTGATCGCAATGAACTCTCACCAGAATATTTTATAACAACATGAGTACAAAATTGCAGCCATGGTAATTAAAGCGGTCGGCTCAGACTTTAGATCTGCTACATGATCATACCTTCAAATCAGACCCAAAATAATATCTTGCAGATGAAATCATGGCAAGGCTTTGCCTAAGACGGTTGCTGTTTATGGCTGCCATTGCCGTCATTTCAGCATTACAGCCTAGGGAATCGGAGAGCCGACAGAAGAAAGATTTGGGTGGGATGTGGAACTTCAGGGCAGATTACTCCCCATCTCGAGTGCAGGGATTTGACCAGAAATGGTATGCTGCCCCACTCAGCCAGGTAATATCACTAGAGCTTCTTATCTACTTGAGCCAACATAAAGGCAATCTTTCGGCTGAGTTGTCAGGGAGAATTTTTCAGCTGTATACAAGAGCCCCATTTTCCCAAGTCTGAGTTGCTCATAGAGCCACCCCCGGGCTTGACCAAGAGACGTCTGACCTAGCTCTTTACCCATCATGCCAGATGGCGGAATTGTACAAAGGGAGCTTTTATTAACCGGAGTTCTGAACTAGTAAATCGTCTGCAAGAGCTTGCCCAGACACTACAAATGCAATTAAATCAACTGGGTATGGGGAGATTAAAAGGTTCCTTAGTGAATGGTACACTTGGATTAGAACCAGAGGATTCAGCTCCTTTTTGGGGACCCCTTGTTCTTTCGCCGTAGTCAGAATCAAGTTGTTAAAAGAAAGCTCTTCTACAGTGACTTCCTCTATTGGGTGCACCTTGGATTGGATCTTGAGTCTGTGATCTGTGGTGCCATGCAAAGGCTATTGGCACATAAACCCAGACAGCGAGTGAGATTTAAACCTGAAACTACCAATAAGTCATCTAATTGTGTGACCGCCGCGTCAATCATTTAATGCCAGCCAGATAATTTGTGTGGAAATAAGCTGCAGGGAGAGATTGTATAAGTCAACTGCTCCTATAAGTCACCTTAGACGAGTCAACTTAGTCAAATGATGGTCTGGCGAACCAGTGCAAGACCAAATAGGCCAGACCAGTGCAAGACCATCTGATCTTGATGCTACCTATGTATTAAAAAGGATGATCCTATTTTATATTTTAATCATTGAATGCTGTTGCAGTAGACATATCCAAGCAGTCATTGAGATATGCTAAATGATGGTGGGTTTGGCATTGTCTCTACAGAAGGATAACCCTGTTTCAGAGTGGTGAAGTGATTCCAATGCCAGTACCATCCAGTTACAATGACATCACCACAGAGGCGAGACTACGGGATTTTGTTGGCTGGGTTTGGTACGACAGAGAGTTCTATGTCAGCACAGAATGGCTAGCCAATCAGAGAGTTGTTCTCCGCTTTGGTAGTGCGCACTATAATACTATTGTGGTGAGTAAAGCTGGATACTGAGATGTTTGGGTATGGTAAGTTCAGACTTACAGTAAGGGATAGTTCAGTGATAGAGCTCTGGGCTTGCAACCGTGATAACCTAGGTTTTAATCTCGATCATGGACTCTCATTGCACGTTTGAGCTCCCCACATTTATCCTGGCTCAAAACAAAATCCAGCCTCGCTATGAACCGGACCCGCTTGCTAAACCATAGTTGGTGCGATAGCAAGTACCTAGCCCGGCAGCTTCACCATAACAGTGAAGGCATCATACGAGTAAGAAAAAAGACTTAATGTTGGTGTAGGCTTGCTTGCTGCTCAATATGAACACTCTACCTTTGGTACTCTAGTACCGTTAAGCTGCAACCCAGGGCCAAAGGTTGTCATTTTGGTGTTATACTGCCTGTCTGATGCTCAGAAATCGTCTTTCAGTATCTCAATGGTGATGAAGTGATGTCACACAGCGGTGGACACTTGCCATTTGAGACAGAGGTGACTTCTAAACTGCTGAAGGGTGTGCCTAATAGAGTAACTGTAGCTGTGAATAATACACTTACACCAACCACATTACCACCGGGAACCATCACCTATAAGAATGACACAAACAGGTCAGTGCTTTTCAGGTGCGCCAGCTATCAGTATTTCAGTGAAGAGATTGTATGAGCAGTAGCTAAACTCATCAGAAATGATCATTCAGTGAGCTGAAAGCCGTGTGTACATCGCGCACTTGAGGGTTTATCATATATTTCCAACTTTTCTCACCAGACCCCTGCTGCATGTCAAATTTCTGCACACTATTAAATTATTGCAGAGTTCCTTGTCCTTTCAAAAGATTGCACGCTTAAGCTGCAGCTGTAGCGATTGTGTAGTAGTTTATGATTATTTATTCCAGATATCCTCCTGGCTATTTCGTGCAGAATCTACAGATGGATTTCTTTAACTACGCCGGCATTCACAGACCTGTCTGGCTGTACACAACTCCCAAAGTGTTTGTTCAGGATATCCTTATCAAAACCTCTATCACCAACTCAAGTGCTGGTCTTACGGGTCAGTATATCTTAAGTACCTAGGCATTTGCTGCTACTGTAACCGCCCTAAAGTTGGATGGTCTCATATGAGCCAACTGGTAGGGATAGCGGGATAACTCAGTGATAGAGCGCTTTGCTTTTACCATGAATACCTGGGCTCAAATCCCTGTCAAAACAAGCCCCTGTCGTGACTAAGAGCTCCTCACATTAATCCTAGCTCAAAACAAAAACAGGCCTCACTATGAGTTGGAGCATTGATGCTGACCCGCACCTGGTGCTCCATGCTAAGTCGCAACTGGTGAAAGAGCAAATATCTTACCCAGAGTCTGTGCCGTACCAGTGAGGATGTCACGCAAGAAAAAATACTTTTATATTAGTTTCGCAGGAAGAAAGAGAAGAGCTAAACATTGCATGGAAGCGGCCTGCAGTCTGTACAAAAAACTCTGTGTTGAAGTTTCACTCCATCAGATCAGTGACGTGTCATTGATCGAAGCGAGGGTTATGACACAGCCGATCAAAAGATGAATAGTTAACTTTCGAATTCTGTTGCAGGTCAGGTGATGTACCGTGTGGAGCTGAATGGTACACTCGATCGTCTTCGTATCCCATCAGCAATATCTGTATCCATCTTGGATGCGGACCGAGTCGTTGTGGAAAACATGACTGCCGTGTCTGGCGTGTTTAAAATCAGTAAGCCAAGACTATGGTGGCCATATACAATAAGTAATAAACCTTACGCCTATCTCTATCAACTCGAGGTGAGTTACTGTGCTCTGCCTACATGCCCGAAGGAAGCTGTGTACTCCGTAATGCCACTCTTCCACTATCATGTACCCCAGGTCGCTAAAGCTAGGTCTACATGAAACCGGTTACGGACGAGTTACTTTGATGTCGGCACGAAATGAAAAAATGTGTAAATCCTCCCAAGCAGGTATGGTATGCCCAACCTCCAGCTCGAGGGAGGTTCTTGACTCAAAATTGCATACCCTGTTATTCGGTCTAATTGTTTTTCCATAATGCGAGGGTGTTTGCAGGTAATGATCACAGCTAGCGACGGGTCAGTCGATGTCTATAGAGAACCATTCGGAATCAGGACAGTGACTGTAACCAACACTCAGTTGTTTATAAACAATCAACCATTCTACTGCAAAGGAGTGGCTAAGCACGAGGATTCTGATGTGAGTCAATTTTATGCTTTTCAGCATTATAGGAAAATTGTAAAATTTAATGCCTGACCCCAGCATGTCTAATATAGTAATGCCCGGGACTGAATTCTCAGCTTATTATCAGATAGTGTGATGTTAGTAAGTTATCCTAGTCACTCTATAGCTAACTAACCTCGCCATCCACAGTGTCTCCTTGTAGTCTGTATAGTTATATGATTTGTATTGGCAAGTCGAGGGCAAGCCAAAAGGTCTGTGCAACTTCCAGATGTATGGCTCACCACTTGTGGTAGACTCGCTATATAGCCTATTACCACAGTTAGCGCTCTGTAATGAAATCTTGAGTCCTGGTGACATTGTTACAGTTACGGGGTAAAGGAGTGGATCTGCCATTGATAGCCAGAGATTTCAACCTGCTAAAGTGGTTAGGTGTTGACTGTTTTCGCACTTCCCACTACCCTTACGCGGAGGAGATAATGGATGAAGCTGATCGGCAGGGAATAGCTGTGATAGATGAAAGCCCAGGAGTCGGGATCAAGTGAGTGCCAGTCAATTAGAAATGAAGTGATGTAGAAACCAGTTTGTGGACAACAGTGGCTGAATTGAGTATCAAAATTTGACTTTTTATACACAAACCTCGTATTAGCTGGTTCTAGCCCAGCGGGCATCAGATGCTGTCCATTCCCATCATTTTTAAAATATTTCACCGAAGATTGTGATCCTGATAACAATTACTGATATTCAGTGATGCTGCATGGCCCTTAGTATGAATAGGTTCTCCTTCACCATGAGGTCCCTGAAAAACTAAATATGGGTGCTCAAATACTCAAATTCTGCGTTTGTTAAATCGCGCTGCGTCAGCAGAAATTGGTTCTTTGCTTTTCCACCTTCACTGTGAAATGAAACCTATTCAGCATTGCAATCATGAAACAGCACCCGGAAACCGGTACCAAACCTTCCTAATATTGACTCCTTAAGCCCCCAATAACACCTATTTCATGTCTTGCAAGATAGTAAAGGGGTAACGTCCGGTCAATGGTCGACTTATTTTCAGAGTTGTGTAACTCTTTCTTTGAGGGGCGCAACTTTGTGTTTATTGTATCGATAAAAGAGGATGGTCGACTTTTTACAAAAACGAATATTAGTGACTCAAATAAAAGATTGTGCACTTCTTTATAATTATTTGTTCTCTGTCTTTGCTAATGCCTTGTGTACTCATGATTTGTGTTTCACAGGTATAATAATTTTGGTAACATCTCCTTGGCACATCATGTAGAAGTGATGGGAGAGCTGGTACGAAGGGATAAGAATAGACCTTCTGTCATCATGTGGTCTGTAGCCAATGAACCAGAGTCACAGAACCCCAAAGCTGATCATTATTTTAAGTAAGACATTATATTACTGCCTGCTGTGACATCTTTGATGGACGCGGGTCCTTGCATGGGCAATTCTGGCTTGAGATTTTGGCTCAGAATGGAAAGATGCTGGGTTTAAAGTTCTGATCCTGCTAAATGCCCACTGTGAGAATGAGCCCCTCACATAATTCCCAGCTTCTTTCGCTCCTTTGACTTTGGAGGTCCGTTAAGCAGAATGGCCAAGCACCCAAGTAGAAAAATTCTGTATATCCCCCTTCCCCACCCGACATGGTTAGCACCCAGTATAGAACCAGTAGAAAGTTTGACTGACCAACGAGTTCCAATGATGGAATACTCGCACCTTATTGGTCACTTTGTAGAACCGTGATAGAAGCTACTCGATCATTAGATGATACTCGTCCAGTCACATTTGTGATTGGTCCTGGCAAGTTTTCCAATGATCAGGCAGCTCAGTATGTGGATATAATCTGCGTGAATCACTACTACGCCTGGTACTCGGATATGGGTCACTTAGAGGTCATTGGCCTCCAGCTGAAATATGACCTTGATAATTGGCATAAGATCTTCAAAAAGCCAGTTATTCTCACAGAGTATGGAGCGGATACTGTTCCAGGACTACACAGCGTAAGTGAATAACATTAAGTGAATTGGGATTTATTTGTCAACATTGCCCCTGGTTAAGAACCAGAGACCCCGACATCGCTGTTCATCAACTTATCAAAATCTCAGCATATACATTTTCCAAAGGTAATGTGGGTCACTTTGAGTTCAAACTACAATATGCAGGTAGCCATGTACATCTGTCCTTCTCAGCATACATGATGAAAAGTCTTGGAGGGTCTATTTGTTTCAATCATCCTCTCCTTGTAGTTGCCATCCTCGTCGTTCACAGAAGATTACCAGGTGGACTTCCTCAGAGCGTACCACCAAGTTCTTGACCTCATCAAAAAGGATTACCTCGTTGGAGAAATGGTCTGGAATTTCGCCGACTTCATGACCATTCAAGGCAAGTCAATAGGCGCATTGATTTGTGTATGTACAATAATCATTAGCTTAAACTATTCAGAAGTCACGGGAAGGATATCACCCTGTCAGAGGCTCCCATGCATGTTTAATTGCCCTCCA
>Ga0224511_10000596_pt1 | contig 18076 bp, 7 predicted proteins | sample SF_May12_sed_USG_2_FD_169988 | JGI IMG/M metagenome (GOLD analysis project Ga0224511, IMG submission 169988) | Sediment microbial communities from San Francisco Bay, California, United States - SF_May12_sed_USGS_8_1 | ecosystem: Environmental > Aquatic > Marine > Sediment | place: USA...
AAAATGAACATGTTTGCAATATAAAAATGATTAACTTTCTTTGAAAAAAGAAAAAAAAAGTTAATTTAAAAAAAAAAGTTATGCCGACCGACCCTACCTAATTTTTTTGGCGATGTTAGTGGAAACAAAGAACTTTTTTTTTTACGCCTAATAGTAAGTGGTATGTGTCTTTAAAATCTAGCCGAACTCTTCCAAAGAATTAATCACAGGTTGCAACAGCTAATTGAATTTTAATATGTGGGTATAGGGTAATTAACTCCAGTAGAGGTTTTAATGGCAACATTTATGATTGAAATACTAGTATTTGACCATCTGGCATTTTTATGTAGAATTTGAATAAAATCATGCATCTATTTTAAAATGCGCACACTTTTCTTCCTAGTCTAAATTGTTGCAGTTGAACACACATGCAGAAGACCTGACATGTATGCAATAATGTTGATAAGGCCTGACAAATAATAACCTTGTTTCCAGTCACACAGTTATTTTAGATATAGAGACAAATGATTCAAATTGCCATGAGAATGCTAACTAATTATAAATAGTCTGGTCCGAGAAAATATATGAATTCATAAAAAACAAAATCCTTTGGATTATTGTTTTGCTAACTGGTTTTGTTCATATACTTATCAGGGCAATATAATGGCAAAATGGTAATATCAAGTCCAACAATTTGTCAGATTTGCTAATGATTGTCAATGTTTTTAGGTCAGTAATAATATAGTCACTGAAAAGTTACATGTACATATTGGTTAGTTTAGTGACAAGCAACACACATGTGTGTCTTCACTCAAATTTTTACCTGGTTGCATGCTAAGACTGATTTATGAAATTCAAGAAGGGATGTTGCAACTTGATAAATGGGAGTGTCATAAATCTATGCAAATAGTAACATTTTCATCACAATTTAGTGGAATACTAAAGTAACTGATATTTTAGACGAATGCAGTTTTTTATATGCCTTTTTAGGATTTGGAAAAGTTTCGACAATTTTATTTTTAACAAAAAAAACAACAATATTCTTTGCTTTTTCCATAGAAGAATATTAAAAGAAATACATCTTCATTATCTATTTGCCACTTTAAAAGGTTAATGTTATCTTTTTTGTTTTCAGATATCTTTAAAGCCTGTATATCATTTCTCTCCTATCTAATTGTTTTCATTAACGTTTTGCTGATATTGTTAATGATACTGAAGCCATTGTAAAGAGGGGAAGAGTGCAATTACATTGGAGACATGTTGTTTGAAGATTGGCATAGATTTAAGTTATTATGCACATTGTCATTCTGGCTGGATTTTGTTTGAAATATTCATTTTTGTGTCAGTTGTATGACAAGACAGTGTTTGAATTAAAAAAATAATGCCATGCGGCATTGGAATGGTAAGGAAGCATTTGTTATTCCAAATGGCATGATCTTGTACACAAAGACCATAACAAGGCGTTACACTGGTAGATGGGCTATAGAAGATGTTCACTTCTGTGTCCATGTGAAATGAATATCATGTGTGTTTGTTATAATGGTGGGGACATCTAACAGTGGTTGGCCTGTTTCTTTTCCAAATTTGTCAGTTTAAATTATAAATTCCAGGCCTCTTCACTTTGCTGAAAATGGGGTTAAAATTTAAAGGGTGTGGTATGAAATTAATAAAGACAGGATTGTGTCAGTAATATGATAGTTGTGTTTGTTCAGGCTACTGTTACATGTAAAAATTGGGCTTAAGTGGTATATTTGTGGTATATGTGGGAATCAATATTAGAGGGCAGGACAAATTGGTTGCTAACAAATTCAGGATTTATATTGACAGTTTGATTGACTCTAGAATTCATTACTTCTGTCTTGTGTATGTTCAGGCACACAGTTTGAAGATTTTGTGGAATTCAGAATTTTATCAGAAATGTTGTCCCACATTGAACAGGAGATGCTCAATTTTTCATAAAAAAATGGTGAGTCATTGGTTTATAAAAAATTAAATAAATTATTTGGTAGTACATGTACACCTATTGAATTAAAAAGGTTTAAGAAGCTGTTACTTTAGTAGTTTATTAGGTTTGTCCCTGGACAATACATTATAAATCCATATGTTGTTTTAAATCAATGTACATCCATGTAGGTATATACGAAAATATGGATAAAAAGCGTAGAGAGGAATGCTGAGGTATTGATGTGGAAAAGCATGACAAATATTTAATACTGGGTTCATATAAGCTCCTTGGTGTATATTTACCAATGGTATACTGACTAACCATGTGACAGCTGCAGAGTTTTTCTTGGATTTGCCTAGAATTTTGATTCATGTTAGGAATTTCATTATATGAGTGCTTTGATATTAAAGGTAAATGCTTTAATGTGCATGGAGTTCATTAGTTTTTACTTAATGTTTGGAATGACCTCGGTTAGAAGTTGAATGAGGTCTAGTTACGAGTTTTAATTATCATGGTGTGTTTTTGATCGGTTGATAAAATGTATGGAAATGGTTAAATGGCTCTGGTTTTATGCAATTTGACCTTACTTTTATAGATGTTATCCTGTTTATTAAGGTAATAATAATAATTATTTTACTTCAAATTGGACATAATTGTAATTGATAAAACAATTACTTAAATACAAACCAAAAGTTATGTAATTAAATTGTTCTTGTTATCTTCGATCAACTCTTTAATTGCTTGTAGGCATTACAATATTTAATTTATGTAATTCAATTAAGACCTCTGTCTCCTCATTTAACTTTGCCCCCTTGACCAGTGTCAGACACCTGACTGTTTCAGCATTGTTCTCACCCACCCAGCCATCTTTGATACCTCTTTATTTCTAATTGTTTCTGGCAATAAGCTGCATTCTTTATGGTTTGTTTTCTCTCATTTCTTTGATAATGTGATTCAGTTTGTGAGCTAATTTTGAGCTCTTAGTAATTGCGGTGTAATTAATTGCCATACATGTTTTCTGTTCTCTTGTGATCAGTTGTATTTGTGCTATGTACCTGGAGCAGTATTTCAAGGGAGAGTGTTTTTTTTAGATCTGTAGAAAAAGTTGTGTTACAGTTTCTGAGAAGCTTAAATCAGGTGTTTAAATCTCAATTTTCGTTGTTTACTGTGAAATTGATTGAGGTAAAAAAAAAAATTCTCATTTCAGTTCTCACTTTGAAAATTTGGGCAGAAAATAAGTAATTAAAATATTCTGAAACGAATTAGCTCTTGAGTTGTTTAATAACTTATAGTTTTGATTTTGTGAAATGGGCAAGACAAATAATATTTAAGGCATTTGTATTGTTTTTGAAGTACTAATAGACATCTTTTTGTAGGAATCTTGAATTTAAATAGTCTCTGACATGTAGAATGCAGGGAAGCAAACACACTTATATAAAAAGGTGAAAAAAGAGCATCAAACAGTTATACAAATGTGCAGAAAACTGGATTTAATTCAAAATCAAGTGTGAACGCTATCTGCCTAAATGGCTGGCTCAGGGCCTGAATGTTTCCATAGCAACCAAGTGTGCCTAGCAACCGTGATGACCAATGGATTTTTGCGATTTTGGAGATGATGATGAGTGTCAGTACTCCCCCATCTTTGCATCAAAGGAAGAGTGAGTATTTGTTGAGTATTTGTTGCTAAAATGTTTTTTATCCTTCCGGGTTAAAAAAAGTATTTTCTTTTTCTTAAATGATGATAATTATATATACCCTATATAAGTGTCATCTTTTAAAACATTTTAAATAAAATTAAATGACTAAACAGTTGTGTTCATTATTTTGCCCTGTATACAACATCTAACTTTAAAAAATTAATTCTGACTTTATATGCCATTTTGATTTCATGATGTGTGCCACAAAAAATATAAACTCAATTTTTTTAGGATGTTAACACTGTTCATGGAACTTTGAATTTTGCCAGTTTGATGTTAATTTGAGGATCTTATTTTACACCTAAATGATAGGATGTGGGTTGTAAACATGTCATGGGCATTTACTTAATGGTAAACGGAAACATTTCATTTAACAGCCATTAAATTTAAACTACTGTCATCAAATTCCAAATAATCATTTGGAGTGTTTAGACAACTTACAATTTGCAGATTGTAAAATTGTCATTTAGTCTGCTGACAATAGCTGCTAATCACTGGTTACTATTTTCTTCTACTAAATGGTATTGGTACTTAAAATTTAAAAAAATATATATTTAGAATTTTTAACAAATGATTCAAACAAAAGTTGGCATATATTTTAAAGAAAAAAACAACATAACAAAACAACCATTGACAAACAAACAAACAACAAATCAGAAAATTGTTTGTATATTGTAAGTGGAGATTTTCCTATTGTCACTGCGGCCTAGAATGGTCATATAAATCATGATGAAGCTTATTATTAACCATGGTGAAAATAAGGTGCTATGTTCATTGATGGTAAGCTAACTATGCGAGCCACAGGGGTTTGCAGTATAGGTACCTTTTTCTGTGCTTAATAGTGTATATACTGGTCATCTTTTGTTGAAATGTTGGAGCTGTGATTTTGCAAATAATCTGTGTAATGATATGCAAAGAATGCAGTATAATTGTGTATGAATATAGTATCTAAATAAAACTAATTATGGTGTCTAGGTTGTGACTATGATAGGTAATTACACAACACGCTGTCAGAACAAATGATTCCTGGCCGTGGATATTATGTACATAGTTTATTTGCTAAAACAGCATTTAAAACATTTTACTGTACTTTGAATACCATAAAAAATAATATAATAAGCCCAATAAGGCTTTAATGCACATTTTGTAATTTATTTATTTTTGCAAGATGCATGATAATGCAATAAAAAAAACTAAAAGATAATATTTTCTTGTGCAGTATCATGTTGACATGCAAATGTGCAGGAAGGACGCAATGTGCATTTTCCGCAATAATTTGTCATTCTGTCATTATCTAACACATCATTGGGACGTATCGGGATGCCGGGCGGAAGGCTTGTGCATGCATTCTGTCTGGTATTTCCCGGCATTTGGCGAGGCATTTTCATGCATTTTGCATATCTTTATTGATTCTGCATGAGACATCTGTCACCTCTAGACCTCAGGCGAGCATTTTGTATACAAGTACATTATTACACCAAATACTGTAAGGAAGTTATGTACATGTAAAGCGTTTCCTTACTTACTGTTTTTTACTGGCGTTTGCAATTAATTTTTGCTAAAAACTGCTTGCTTATAAATTTTGCCCATAGAATTATGGCTGTGAAAAATTATAAAGTTCAGATACATTTGACAGCATAAATACACATTGCTGCAACTTTTGTAGGTTTATAATATATGGTTTTGGACAACTTATTTAACAAAATAATTTAATAATGTGACATTCTATTTTTGTTTTGGAATGTAAAAAATGCTGTGGTCACACACTTTCACTTTTATGTTGAACATAATTTTATAAAAGATTTAAACTGGACTTCAAAGCTAAATGTTTGCCACAAGTCAAATAAATAGGTTAACAAAACCAGAAGATATCAGAAAAATAGTCCATATTTGTATAAAATGTAATCTAGTGATACCTAATTTTGAGAAAAGATTGAATTTCTGTAAAACCTCCTTGATAAACATTTAGATCAAACAAGGTTATTTGACTCTCAAGTGATTTAAAATTTATCTCTAGTTCTCAATGGTATCTTTCTGTAATGGTAATGGACTCAATTTTACGCCCCATAGAAGATGGTGTAACAAAATTGTCAACACTTTGAAACCATCCATCTTCCCATATGTGATCCCGTCTTTAAATCTATGCACAAAATCTAGCTCTTTGTTTTAGTTTTTTCAAATGTAAGTAACTTACAGTGTTTGTCACAGTTTTGTTCTGTTCTATGTTCTATTGCGTATTGATTACGCATTTTGTCATTGTTAGAAAAGATTATTTTTCAAAGCCATGTAAACTCTGTATAAATGTTTGTTGATGAAAAACTATAAGGTTGGCGTACAAGATAGGTTAAATTATTGTGTCAATCCGCTATGATTCTTTTCATTAAAATTCATGCTTATATTAAAATCTCTTCATATGTACATGTTACTGTTGACTGCTTTTTATTCAATTCATGTTGTACCTTAGCCTAAACTAAAACGAGATTTAAATTTCTTCTGCATACCTTGTTTCACCAAAGCTTTTCGGTTTATTTAATGTGTTTTAAAATAACTGGACCTGAAAGATACGTTATGTCATTTTGTGGTAAAGAAAATGTTTGTATTTTCCATCTCGTCTATAATTGAGGTCAACTTGGACTAAATTATAAAAATAACAAAATGTACAGACAACTTTCTTGAAGATTAAACAAATTAAATATTAATAACAAAAAAAAATACATTATGAAGCCTAAGATTTTGCCAAGTAATGTAACTTTAATGTTTTATTATGATTTGATTTCAATCAGTTTGTGATATAATAACCCCACAGAACATTACCAACACTGAATATTGCATTGTTATTTTATTCCACTTCTTCAACAACAAAAATCAAGTGGTTTGTTTGTCTGAGATTTTCCAGTTACTTTGTTTTGTGATATAACATAATTAACATATCAACAGAACTTGAAATGACGTGCGATGCCCTATAAAATGGCGGGAAAGCTCGTTAAGTCAAACATTGCAATTGCGCGTAACCAGTGATACTAAAAAGTTTCAGTCTTCTGATTGGCCCAAATGATGTTGTTACGTTATGGCGTAACATAAATTCCAGCATTTTTGTAGGTCATTGGCCGTCATTTCAAACGGTCTGTCGATACGTTTATTATTACAATTTTTTATACAATGCATTGAAGTTTCATTTAATTTACTATTGAGCACAATAAAATTGTTTCGCATGAAATATGAGTGTTATGATTCTGTATGTGTTTACAGATTAGAGAAGGAGTATACAGCCCTGAAGAGCAAGGAAAACGAGGATCAAATTGAACTGAGGGTGAGTTGCTATTACATGTTGAGTAATAAAAGAACAAAAGAACTAAGGGTTCATAAATAAAAAATGTCCCATTATAATTCAAATTTATGACTCTTGATGGCCAATTTTACTGAAACAAATCTTGCTGTAATTCTTAAGCACATGATAGCCTTTGACAATGCGATTTAGCTGCTCTGACTTTGCCCTTGTTACTATAGCGTGTAGTCAAAGGCAAACATGAACTAACCAAAACTTAATTGGATTGGTAAATCTAAAGGGTTCTTTATGGTTCTTAGAACTTTCTAAAGCAGGTGGAACACATCATTTCAAACCACCTGTCATGAAAACCATTGTCACCCCTTGATGTCCACAGCACAATTTATACAGGTAATGTCTGACTCTGCATCTGCACAGTGAATTATGTAAAAATCAATGAAGAAATCAATGTGACATTGGGTTGATTGGGTAATTTATCAGGTATTTCCTGGAGGTGACTCACTAGGTATTTGTTCAGTTGCTTCCTACCTCCATGATGGATGATAGTTGTGTTGGGGATGTATTAGTGTTAAATACTAATGTTTCCATGGAGGTACTGCTTTACTTTCTTTTGTTTTTTCTTTGATCAATAATTATTTAACTCTAGATTTGGGCAGTATTTTATAAAGTGCACTCAAATCAAACTCTTGCCAATAATATTATTTATGTCTCTATTGTTATATTATTTATATTGAAGTTAGAATATTTGATAATATTGATTTGAACAGACCAGAAAATCCCTCTGTATATCATTGTGTTGGGAGTTTTAGCATATAACTTAATGGACACATAGCAATGAAATTTGAGATATAAAGTTTTTATTGTTGGATTTTTATTGTTGCAGAGATTACGAACAGAAAACAGACTACTGAGACAGAGAATAGAAAATCTAGAAAAGGTATGTGCTTTTAAACAGTCAAGATTAATTATTTATTTTTATGATGTTCATTGTAAATTAAGGCCGTAGTTTTATATCTTGGTATAATGTGCATGTATGCTGTGAATTGTGACTATGTCTGTGAATGCCTGCTTTTGTTTAATTTCATTGATATTTAGGCCCTACTTGTATCATAATGTTGTGATCAGGAATTAGCCTTGACCTTCTTTATTTAGAAGCAGTCAGAACTCCTTTATTCAAAAGCACCTAACCAGAGCACAGGAAGCAGAAATAACATTATTACATTCTTACAAATAAGCTCTTGTGCTTTGACGGAATAATGTTTTTATAATAATCATGTATGTTCTTTTTAATTCCACTGTTTTTCAATATTTTTAATTTTATTGTAACTTATAAATAATACTTTTAATGTTCACTTTTTTGTATACTGTACAAAATCTTATCAAAATGTTGAACTTGTTTCCTCCCGTCCAGGAATCTGCGTCGCTAGCCGACCGTCTGATCCAGTACCAGCTGACGCGAGCCCAGGAGGCGGAGGAGACCTACGCGCTGAAGAACGAGCTCTCCCTCACCAAGCAGAAGCATGCCACCGCCCAGAAACAACTCAAGGAGGCTGAGGCGCTGCTAGGAGACATCAAGGAGAGGGTAGGCTTCCGTCTTCATGGGATTATGTTGATATCAGACGTCTTGTTAAATGCATAGTTCCACATTTTTTTAATCACCGCCCACATTTGCTGAAATCCATTGTTCATGTGATAAACCTCATCACAAACAGGAATTATGCATTCTATTGTATATACTAGGTCAGATTGTCACCTGACAATATATCCCTAATCCATTGGATTAAAATTGATCATGTACTGTTATAGATGATCATGATTGACAGTTGTCGAACTGTCCATTGAAGCTGAAAGTTTCATTTCATGATTTTAACAACATAGTAAGCAAGAAAGCAAGGACAACCAAAGCCTTGATAGAAATGTCTTCTCTGACAAAAAAGTTAAAAAAATATGTTGTGCCTATGATGGAGTTCATCAATGAAAAATAAGTACATCTTTAGGACACATGCTTTTAGAAAGAAATCATCAGTGTTATGTATAATTGCAGACTGACAGCATCCACTCAGCGTCCTCCCTGGATGAGGGTGAGGCTCACATTATGGTCCAGGGCTTACAGGAGGAGCTCATCTCCGTCAGACTGCGGGAGGCAGAGAATTCAACTGTCCTGAAAAACCTGCACAACAAGATTCAGGAGCTGCAGCAGGTCAGTTGAGAGGGTTCAAACTGGTTTAATTGGTTTTAATAGGACAGTTCTTGTTCACACTGGTTTTAGTTAGTCATTACTGATTTAAACTGGTATTAATTCCACAAGTGATTGTTTAATCTTGTTTTCAAGAGACCAGTAGATAATATATTTTTTCACTGTGATTTAGCAAAATCATGCAGTAGTGATCATAATAACACTCCAATGAATGCTTATTTAAACTAGTTTAGAAACTTAGTTAACATATTGTTAAGATCAGTCAAGTGCTACAAGAAACACCCAGTAATGATAACAATGTCTTATAAAAAGAGTTAATAGCTGTATACGTTTTTGATGCAGAGGCTAACTTATCTTTGACCTAGCTTATATCATAAAAGGAAATAATTCATAGTAATTCCTGGTTTCAGATCAACCAGAGACTGCAAGAAGCGCCGAGTAACGACGTCCAGTGTCTGCAGGAGGAGCTGATTGCCGTGAAGCTGCGGGAAGCCGAGGCCAACCTGTCGCTGAAGGAGATGAGGCAGACCATTGCTGACCTCGACAACAGCTGGAAGGTACTGGAGTGAAATCTGTTGTATTCCTTGGACATCTAATATTGTGGGTATGGGGATTCACAAATTTAAGATCCCAACAAAAGATTTATTCAAAAAGCTGCAAGATACATACTGTGGAATTAGTTGTATTTTTTAGACATATAATTTCATGTACTTTGTGTGTATGGCAATCCATGACATGTTATGTAGTCTCAAATAAGAAAACGAAAATTTGGACTAGAAAGGGTATGTGGTCACATGTGTCATGTCAACAAGGCCACTGGGCTGTGATGCATAACATCACACTTTTGTATTCAAAATCCAACTCAAATGTCCACTTTTAAGGAACTCGGTTATAAGGAACTTCTGGTAATAAGAAACTGATTTTCATTCCCCAATCTTTAGCAAGGAACTAGTTTATAGGGAACTTCCGTTACATGTATAAGGAACAACTTGTCATGGTCCCGATGAGTTCCTTATAAGCGGAATTTACTGTAATGTGAATGTTCATAATATGTTGCATTTAGTTTTAATTTAACTCAACGGTTTATCGTCTATTTATAGCACCACCTGGAAAACCAAGATGCCGGGATCCCAGTGAAGGGAAACAAGAGCGAGTTGAAGGCGGAACTCAAGAAGGTGCAAGAAGAGTTGATGTCATCGAAGCTTCGCGAGGCGGCGGCACTGTCACATCTGAAGGACGCAAAACAGAAAATTATGGAACTTGAAACTTCTGTAAGTTAGTTATAGAAACAGTTATTTTTATTTGATTTTTTTTATTTTATGGCAAAAAGTCAGTGTGATTCATTACGGCATTAGTGTAGATTATGTTTGTTACTCTTAAAAGGTTGTATCTTTTATTTAAAAATTAATGTTATTGTATTTACTGCAAATTTTACAAAAGCAAAAGTTTCAGTTATATGATTTGTGTTGTTTTATAGATGATTAACCATGTAAGTACTCATGTACACACCTGCACTGCATTGCAAAACATGAAACCCTTCACTCATATTCACTATTGCTTCTTGGGTCTAATATTGAGCCAGTTTTAGAATTTGGTATTCACAAAAACAAGTACTGAATATGGTTTTAAAAACCGACTAATCTGAGATTATTTTGTGTGAATATGAGCCCCTGATTCCAGTGAATGCACTAAAGCCTTGAACGCCTGAAACTCTCAGCTTATTCTACATCAAGCCTTATTGTATGGTTCAGCATTCGCATTCATATAAAATCCTCTTCTTGATAATGTTTCATTATTCACCAATTGAATGACCCTGCATCATATTTTATGACAGTATATGAAATAGCCTTATCTTAGCCAGGACAAATTTTAAATATACAAAATTTCTCAAAACTAAATGAAAGTTTTTACATTTATACAATATATCATTAATTATAAAGAATCTAGTCAAATTGTTTTTAAATTGCTTTTGGTATTGAAGGAAAGATAAAAAGATCCTAGGGTTTTGAGGTATACATTACATACATTGTATATTTGTACAATTTAAAGTGGATTGTTTTTGAAAAATCTGCTGAACAAGTCAAGCTTGTGGATAAAATAACCAAGCTCCCACACTTCATTGATAATGATAATATTTTTTTACATTTCCTACAAAAACAATATGTGCATTTCTACCAACCCTTTAAACTTTTAAGGTATTATTTTTATGCCTTATTATCATACTTTTTTGTGTTGCCTTTTTGCAGAAACGTCCGTCCATCATTCGGTCACAAAACCGTTCTGAAAACTTCTTTGTTAATTTCACAAAGCATCCGATGGGGACACAAGTGTCACCTTTCTAGTGACCTCAACAAAACCAATATTCATTCTATCATGTATCTGCAGAACCAGATCTGCAACAACCAGATCCGGCGGATGGATGAGGAAAACAAGCGTCTGCACACACAGATGGAGGAGAAAACCAAGCACCAGGACAACCTGGAGAAGCAGATCAAAACACTGCTCCGCAAGATGGACGACCTTCAGACACAGGTGGGTTGAGATCAGTTATAGAGCTACATTGTATGAACAACAATAAGATTATTAGATGCTTACAATTGTAGCAGTTGCATATTTGTATAGTTGTGTGTAGCCATAACTAATTGATATGATATATACATGTAAATTACTATAATCTTAAAACTCCTCTGCAAGGTGGATGACCTGCAGACACAGGTTAAGTGAACATGTATCTATGGCCATTATAGGTTCTGAGAGCTTAAATGTAAAATGTCCAACCATCTAACAGTTTTGACTTCCAATTTTGAGTATAAGTGAAAGAAACAGTTGTCAATGATCATGACTTTTGCCTGCCTTATGTAGTCATTGTTTATAGAGTTGAAGAAGCGGTCTGTTGTTTGGTTTAAGTCAGAGATACAGAGTCTGACTAAAATGTAAAGGAACTTCCTTTAATTATACAAGTATTGTATAGAATGATGACATCTGTGTATTGTTGTTGTGTGTTGTCCAGCACCGTGAGGAGTTGATGATGGCGCGGATCCGGGAGGCGGAGTCAGACCAGGTGGTCGGGGAACTGCGGCAACAGATCGCCCAGATGGAGATACAGGTACAATAGTGTAGTGGTTTTGCTAGATTCCGCGATGCGATGCATGCGTTAATGTGCTTAAGATCGACGTCATCTATCGCGAGCACGTGCTAGTTGGTTACGTCATCGCTGTGGTTGTTGTAATTGTTCTGCTGCGCTGTTGGTAAGCTGCGTTTTCCCCTGTATTGTTGCATTTGGCCCTTTTAATCAGTAAATAAACAGGTTGGTGCCCACTTTACTACATACACCTGAAGGCATGGTATGGTGGCCCTTCTAGGTCTGTGTTGACTTGGGAATCCTACTATTATGATCTGGGCCTGTATTCATAAAGAAAGTTAAGTAATAAAAATTTGAGTCAGCCAATGAGAACATAGGTTACATCAGAAAGAGCCAATAGCAATGAGTGTTACATACACATTTGACTTAAATGTTTTTTGAAATCGGGCCCTGAGCTGTGAAATGATACAAGCTATATTAGTAAGGCATAGGGCAGGTGTCAGATCTCTTGGGAGAAAATGAAGTATATAGATATTGATATTAAGTATCACTCACCCAATGTTTTAACTAATTGTTTTGTTCCTCATGTTTCATTAATATCATTAACTAGAGATCGCCATAAACCAATGCCTACCAGATTAGCCATGTAACATTGTGGCAACATGGTAGTTATAAACTGGGGGTTTTCTTTGACTTAACCAGCAAAAAGAGACATATTCTGGGTTAGTGTTATTAAAAACATTTACAACTAATTATGAATGACATTGTATGTGGCACTTATATTATTCATCACATTTGTTTCCCACAATAATATAACCCAGGATATGTTCATCCATTCCAGCGAGAAGAGATCAAGGCTGTTGACCAGCTGGAATCCAAGGGAGGCAAGCAGGACCTGGAAAACACCATCTTTGACCTGCAGGAGGAGGTGATTGTCTCCCTTGATCAATTTTTTTTTCAAACCATAAAAGAGGCTAATAATTTATGAAATATCAACACTCACTCATAGCTTTTACCATTCTTATAGTTATGTCAAAGTGTTTTTCTTAAATGCCAATGTTTGAAGCTAATTTGTTTGTTTTAGCATTTATAACTAGTCATCTTTACCTAAAGCAACTTCAACAAATAACACAGTATTTGATTGTCTCCCTTGATCAAATAAAAAAAAATCCAATCATAAAGAGGATAATAATTTATGAAACATCAACACTACACATCGCTCTTACCATTGCTATGATGTCATTACCTAAGTTTTCCAAGTAATATTTAAAGTGTTTTTTTTTCTTGAATGTGAATGAAGTTTAATGTTTGTAGCTTGTTTAAATGTTATTTGTTGGAGGATTATCCTTGCCTAAAGCAATATTCAACATTATGTTTTTGCCAAATTGATATTGTATAATTTTTATCTTTTAATTTCACTTTGTATTACTTTAATAAGTATTTGCTACTTTTTAGGTGATGCAACTAAAGATGTCTGCAAGTCCCAAATCTCCAAACACCTCGGCATCATCCGCTGATTCCAGAAATACAAGCAAAGTTGAAGATGACTATGATTACAACGATGATGACTTTGATGACTTAGAGGATCCAGAAAGCTTAAATCGGACTTTATCGGAAATCATTGAAGGCAAGCGCAGTAGTACTGCTTTGATAGCGATTCTCAACAGGGAGAACTCAGACTGTGATTCTGTCAGTACACAGTCCAGTAGTTCAGAACATTCTGGGTACAACTGTAAACTTGTGAAAACAAACTCCTTTAAAGGTGAAAAAATTGATGAGATTGTGCATAACAGTGATACCAGACTAGAAACAGGTGCTGCTGTAAACGATATAGACTGTGATACAGGTTCTAGTGCAAGTTTGAAGGATAAATGTGCAATTAACCAGTCTACAGGAAGTGATGTGGGAAATTCTGTAAATACACTGACTGGTTTATATTCAGGCTCTGAAAAAGATATAAAATCAAGTGCAATTTCTGAAAACAAGTCAGATCACAAAGACAATAAGGATTCTGCATTGAATTTTGTGAATCCAAACCATGATATACACTGCCCGGGTACAAATTCATAGTTGGTAGCCATTTTGCTCTGTGGCACATTGGCAGGAAATGTCCCTTAATGTTTTCAACTGTGTACGATATGGTGTTGTTCTTACAAAAATTCACTTGTAGAAAAGGTAATCTACATGAGATTATTAATTTTAACTATGTCTAATAATATGTAAATTAAATGTAACAACATGATTAAAAACAGGTGGAGAAAGTACTGGTTAAACATTTAACTGTATGGAATATGTAACAATCATGTAAAGATATTTCAGTGACACAATTTAATTAAACACAGGGGTAGACGATGTTTGAACTTTATCTTTCTACACTATTTGTGAGCTTAAACCAGATACTTATTTCTTTTAAACACCAGTGTATAGATTTTACAAATTAACTTGAACATTTTATCACAAGTCTTGAAATTGTGTTCCAGTATTGTGTAGGGTGGTTGTTAGGTGCTTTCAGATATTTCAGTAAAAATGCAATACATATGCATCATTAGTCATGCATTATGAATTTCTTTTAAAAACACCATTTTCACATATTTGCTACATCATTAATTGTGGTGGATAAGAATGTGGAGAAATTTTATTTGCAAAGCTGAAGGGTGTAATATATAATATATATTTTATTGAAACAGATTTTTTTCAGTCTCATTTCAATATTTTCATTTTTGTAGATCCAGAAAACATTTTGAATGTCATTGTACATGCTTTATAAACAGTTTTACTCGTTAAATGTTGCTCACTACCTTAATAAAAACGAAACTAACTGAGTCTTCCACTCAATAGATTTAACACTATTTTTGTAAACTAACACCCAATACAAACCACTTATAGTTGTTGTATTACTGTTCTATCTGACAGAGTTAACCTTTTTACATGGTTCATAACATTTGTGTTCCTAATAATTTACATTTTAGCCCTTTGTTCACTGATGTTAAAATGGTATACTGGATAAAATTAATTAAGCCTTGATAGATAAATTTGAAAATGAACTATAACATCCATTATTGCTATGAGACTACATTTGTCTTCATTTAAGGTAATAGCTGTGTAATTAACTACGAAGGATACACATTTGTTATTTTTATCAAAATATAAACAAGAATGTCCTCATTAAAATGTGATATAATATTATGCTTTTACTATTTAACCATAAACATTATTTTTAAAATGCAAATAACCTTTATTTACTTAAATTAAATTGAAGGGAAATAATTTTACACCTTACCTCCCTTCTACCTTGCTGCAAATCTGTGAATCCATTACACTACTATTACCTTAAATGTTTGATAGGGTGACAAAATACATGCCTGGTACAAAACTCTTTTCTTTGTACAAAGCTGTTACTGTACACTATGTCAGTGAATCTTGGCCCACTACACACGGATATGGGCATCAAAACTGAACTGTTAAGTCACAAACATTAAGGTTGTACTATTTATTGTATTTTTATTTAAAGCCTTAAGCTCAGGCCATATTTCTCATTGGTTTTTTACTTTGCAAACTTTCCGTAATGCAAGGAGTATTGTGATTGGAAATGTTAAATAAAATTCTTTGAATTAATACAGTATTTGATTTTATAATTTGTACAAATATTTTATTTTGTCAATATAAGCTTTTTAGTAATATAAGAGTTGAGCAGTTTTGGATCAAAGACTTGCTTTATGATGAAATGACATAATGCATCTTATTTCTAAAATATTTATTTTTATACTTGATGTGAAATACTTGTATATTTAAGACATACAGTATAGTTGTTCTGTTCTTGTTTGCAATGCAATAGTGTTGTCAATAGTTGACAGATGTGTTTGTTTGAAATGTTTATGTGTAAAAATCTGCATATATTATGTCATGGAAATGTTTAATTGTTAAGGTGACTTGCTTACAGATGATAAAATATCAAATTGTAACAATTATAGGAAGACTGACCACGTGTTTTGTCATTGTTTTTAAAGAATGACATTACATCTAAGAACTTAGCTTTACTTCAAGTTTGTTCTTAATGTCCTACTAAAGTGTTGTGTGTTTTATGTTAAAAACAGTTTTTAAGCACTTTTAACAGAACCAGTAAACTTTTAATTATAAAATTTAATTAACATTTTTGTTCAACTATTGAACTGTTTCTATTGAATTTAAGTACACACTTTGTTGTGTTACTAATGGTTAGCAATACTTTTTGAATTGAATATTTTAACTTGTAGGTTGACTGGATCATTGTTGTTAAGAGAGTTTTGACAAATTTGACTGCCTCATTGTAATATGTGTAAACAATTGTTGATTGCCCCTGAATCTGTACCCATGGTTACTGTTACATCATCCTGCGTTGCCAAATCACGTGATGTTAGTTTCACGTGTATATGTAATGTATGCATAGTTTGTATTTTTCATATGGAATCTTATGACATAAAATTATTTTTAACATTGGTTGTTAGTTAGTTGATACATTCACACATGGGCTATTATGAAACCAATAAATTATTGAACAGATATGAGCTTTCGTTTGGTTGGAACTAACAAAATCGTATTTGTGTGCACATATAGTTCCCCTTTATTTGTCAGAAAATGCCTTGAATTATCTTTTTCGTGGACTTCTTGTATCTAACTACTGACTATCACCCGTAATTATTGTGTCGGTGTCTCCGTCGGCGTCGGTGTCCGCTTCTTGTAGCTTTGATGGCAGGGAACACGTCGGTACAAAGTTTAAGGTCGTTAGAGCGGGCTTGAGCTCTTTGCCGTCGAAATGGGACGCACATAATCAAATAAAATAGCTGTTTTATAACGCCTTTATAACGACATAATTAGCGTCACGTGGCGGGCACAACTGGTACCGATGTGTAGCTGAAATGGCACTGAACATTTCGGTACCCAGTTACACGTCAGAGTTGGCTTCTGCATTTCTCGAATACATAAGTACTTTTCAACGTTTCGTGCGCCGTCCAAAGAAAATGAAATTATTAAAATATGTTCCGCAATAACGATGTGTCTGTTGTCTCTGATCACCTAAACCTTTGCTGTAACGGTTAATACTCACAGTGACATAGTTTTTAAAGTTAAAATGGTCGCAATCGAGGGTCTTAACGTCCTAAAAAGGCTAAAATGAGATTGTTATATATATGTCGCGTATGAACAAAGCGACGCAACTCTTACGGACATTTAAGTTTTACCGTTCTAACACATTATTTCCCTTTAATTGACGGCGGTGGTCGAACATGGCGTATCGTTAGTCGTACAGTAATTCATTTGTAACAAAAGCAGTCTTGTTTGAACCATTGTGCCCCATGTAGACGGTGTGTTATACTATTGTAAAATATTTGTTCTCAGTCTATATGGTTTTAGGAGGTCAGCAAAACTAAATATACACCTCCCAGACAGTCAATAAAAACCTTTTAAGTATAATCTATTTCAACAAAAGTTATGTTTAAAGCGCAGCATAATAATGCATATTAATACAAGATACAAATTTAAGTGCATGTGATATTTTAACACTTTTTCTGACAATATAATTATTTTTAATTTACAACTGATGTAAATGCATGCAAATGATTTGTACAGATCAAAGGTTCAAATATCTGTGTAAACCCAAGACCAGCGTTCCATAACAAACTATGCCTGTTTGCCTATAGTGGATCGTCCATTATAGCCGTATTTCTCGTCGGATTTACTGACCCGCGACGACAGAGAAAATTACAATATCCATGTTTCATATGCTCGAATTACTACCTATTTTAGCGTTTCGATATTTGTGACTGAGTGTATCTCTTTCGATCATTTGGACTTTAGATGTGACTATCAATTTTAAAATATAGAATTGGAATTTCGGTTGTATCACCGGTAAGTT
>Ga0224511_10000597_pt1 | contig 18055 bp, 5 predicted proteins | sample SF_May12_sed_USG_2_FD_169988 | JGI IMG/M metagenome (GOLD analysis project Ga0224511, IMG submission 169988) | Sediment microbial communities from San Francisco Bay, California, United States - SF_May12_sed_USGS_8_1 | ecosystem: Environmental > Aquatic > Marine > Sediment | place: USA...
TGTAATTATAACAATATCGTGTACCATGAATCAAGGCATAAACTATATTACACTGGTAATACTATAATAATATAATTAAACAGTATATAAATGGCACACGTGAGACAAAATACTTTGGAGATCTATGTTGCAAAATATCAATAAACGTAAATACATGTAATATTAACATGTCCATCCTAACTAGTATTCACGTTAATAAGTACTTGGTAGTAAATGAATGTTTATAGTTTTAGTTTAAGTATAATAGTTATTTTTTTCTGAATCCCGGAACAGCGGAATTATATAAGAAAATTTCACCAACAAATTTGTTTTTTATTGGACTGAGGAATCTAAAACCTACGCGCACGCGGACGCTTAACATAATTCCGAATTGGCATGGCCTTATTATACAGCGCCATGTAATGACGACATAGGTAAGGGATGAACGTTGCGTATTCATGTTTATTATAAATTTTAATTTTTATACATTCATCTAAAAACAAGCATGTTTATTTGTGCAAATTTAACAATGTTCAAAATTGTATATATAATTAATCAGGCTTTTTGTAATAAAACACTTACAATATAAAATAGTGTTTGTTGTTCGCTTGCGCAAGTTATTATTTATTTAAAATATTTCAAAGCAAAACATGCCAATATAATTCCATTATGAAGAACACATTTGTCTTTAAAATTAACAGATTTAATGCGATGACAAATTAATATACAATACTCAAAATAAATAACATTGATGCATGAAATGAAATCCATAACATCGCGATATTTGTACACTCATGTACGTTTATTGTGCACATAATTCATGGTTGAAAACATCTAAGAGGAATGACGACAACACAAAAGCGTTCATCTGTTCTCTGGAACTTCTCTCGTCACCATGTGTTTCAACGTGTCGTCTTATTGCACGTTTGAATCTGCAATTCTGTTCAGGCCACTCCTCTTTCTAAGAAACACATCGATACTGTTCCCACAGGCAAGACAGTCGATCAAACACTATTATAATGTCTAACAAAATAAAACTCTCGCTTCTGTTACTTTAATTCAATAGCCAGCACCTAACTTATAACAATATATTACTTTATATACAATTTGTTTTAGTGCTTTAATAAAACATTTTAAACAGAAGTTTACTTTAATATCCGCCAAAAAACTTGATTAATTAACTCAACCTCGTTGCTGCATAATGCTTCATGTCAAATGTTTATATTATTTCTGCGACGTAACCATGTATGTTTTGTTTATCTAAAATAAAACAAGATGGCAGTTGTTTACATTTTAAATCTTTAAACAGCAAGCAAATTAGCATGATCAAATCTATTTATGACAATCGGCTTTGTAAGGACAAAAATCTCAATATATCAAATTGCTGCCAAACGTCGATAGTAAGAATTAAAACAAATAATTCATATAATAAATATCCAAAGTATACATGATAAATGTCCAGTTCTTTTGTACACAACCATTTAGAAGTTATCAAGCACATCGCTACTGTGTAGTATCGTGTTACACGACATCTCGCTTCCTATTGGTCGCCGCGAAAGTAGGCCGCGCCAGTAGGCGTTCTCTTAACGCTATCGTTGGTGCGCGTGTTTATGGTTGAAAGAACGGCTCTGATTTTAGGCGTGATCTTCAATTACTTCTTGTAATAAAACAAAGTAGTGGAAAGAGAAATCGTGCCTAAAATCGTGTTCACTGGTCGCAAGCGACCACCGTGGCTATTGCAATTCTGCTTCTTGGGCAAGATATTAACGATAAGAAGTATCTCACATCAAGTGTAACTATTTTTCATACGCGATTTACGATTTGTTTTTGCGTTGGTGATTTTACCGTCCTCATTGGGTCATTTTTCTAACGTTGATATTCTTGAGTGATTAAAACATTACATTGTCAGGACAAACATAATTGGACTTAATTAGGCGCTGAGACAGTGTGTCCATTCACGGTCATTTAATGTACTCTTTTACCATGCACGTGAAGACACGAGCCGGATGACTTCCTGCTAAATAGAGTAAGTAGAGACAAAATAACTGATAAAATAATAACAAAATAAAAACTAAACACTGCATTAATAAATAAATAAATATTTATTTTCTTTTTTCTTTTACCTATATTATTTCATTGGCCTTAAAGTTCTTTATCGCAGACTTGGCATTTTTATTTTTATTTATTTGATATAAGCTGACATAATTTATATTTTATTCTATTAATTCATATAATTATGTGCATTGTTGAGTTTATCAATGGTCGTGGCCGGATTGTTAAGCGATCTCGGCAAATTACACTGGCCACTTTCACCTACTTATCGTAGGCTATCTTCATATTTAATTTGTTCACAACTAATGTATCATATAAAGTCAAGAGCCTGATATTTCTACAAGGCTTGATCGCTTCCATAGTGCTTACCTATGAAACAATTTTCAAAACTGAGATAATAGTGTTTAATCCACTTTCGGTAATACTTTGGTTTAGGTCTATAATATTAGCTCGCTGTTTATTGTACATAAAGTACTAAGACGTTAGAATAATAAGCCAACTTAAGGGGGATTAATTATTACAAACGGTCGTTTTGAAGAGGTGCAAAATCCCTTTTAAAACATATCGTTCTGACATTTTCCTTTTGTGATTGATACAGAACATTTCAACATTGCAACGCTTTCGTTTTAGAACTGGGTAAATTTAAACAAACAAACAAAAACAACAGAATAAATAAAATCACATAAATATCGACCTAAATGACAGAACATAATTTTCATAGAAAAGCACTGTACATTTACATTTTCCTAGTTTTAATTCTTCCTTAGATTTCTTCGCATTTATGCGTGCTTTCGTTTACAATTCATTTTAAGAAAATATAAACATAATATATATAAAATATTCGTACTTAAACAATCATCGGCAACATAACAAACGCTCTCTTAAATTTATTTCACAGAAATACGATAAAATTATTATAAAAATATGTAATGATAAAATGTTTCTATTCGAGCATTATTATAAATTATTTTTAGTATTTTCGTGCATAATTATTAACTTTGAACAAAACTTACATGATTATTGGGACGTATTGGAAACAACATTTATATGCGAAAACTGAATGTGCCTAAAAGTACAAAAGTATACACATGAATTTTATGCAACACTGTGCATTTTTTTCTGTCACTCACGCAACGTGAATACACTTTTTATGAAGTTTGTCGCGTAACCCTAGTAGGAAATGATATAACGGAGAGCCAACGTGAAATATACACCAACGCATCAGCCGCACCGGGTGTCCAGTTACATCTTGTATTCGTGTTGATAACCGAACCGAAAAGATATATCTTCATAGTTGCATTGCCGTGCAGAAATATATTCTATAACGAAACTAAACGGAGAAGAGTTAAACATAATATTATTTAAAACGAACAATTTAGAATAAATCGTTTTTAAAAAGAACTTAGAATAAACTGATAAAATTGCAATTAACATTTATCGTTAACACAGATATTATCATTATCAACATAGCCAGAACAGCGTACTATAATACAGGGCAGATATGGTATATGTTTAAACTTTTATATCGTTATGAATCGTAATGTGCACTTCTTGATTTAAATATTGATAACGAACGATCCAAAGGGTATACATAAAACGCGATTTATTTCTTTAAAACTAACGATACTTATTCTATTTTACATTCAAGGGGTGAGTTCACTGTTTTCACATATTTTGTAAATTGTCTAAGATGTCTAGGTGTGGCTATTTCTCATTACTTAAACTTTAGAGTGATATCAAATGTTTTATGAGAAAACAATTAATGTATTTTAAAATAATGTTAAACAACAGTAGTATAACAGCAGTATAACAACTAAATTATTATTGGTACTTATTCACAATTTAACATAAACTAGTTATTGTATGCACTCGCTCTGAACAAGAATATAGAAATTAACAATACTCTTTCAATTACACTTTCGTTCGACAAGTCTCTGCTATCTAAAAGCAACAGTATGTTATAATTTAATAACGGCGACTGTAGAAACGAACATATTTTATAATCCAACATTAATTTTAAAGTGCAGCCACTACAGCGTATGTTATCAATGTATGCGAGCGTATGCTCATAAGCTCGCATTCGCTAAAAAACGTTAACGGGGTACGTTAGGCATACGTCGTGTGAGTTTCAAATATGCTGACATACGTCGTTGTTCGTTGTTTAAACGCAGAGGACAAATTAGTTTTGGGCATGTTCAAATGTGTTCAGCGTATGCGAGCTTATATGCATCTACGTTACGCATACGCAATGCATACGCTGGATAGGTAAGGCATATGCTTTATACGTTAGAGTGAAGTTGTGCGTATACGTATTTTTTCTAATAATTACACATACGTTCTATCATACGCTATACTGTGACTACACCTTAATAAGCACACATCACTTAAATATATAGAGAACATGTGTTTGGTTTAGGGCTGTTTAGTTATTTGTTCACAGTTACTGGACATGCTATAGAAGAAGATATGCTATATGTAATGTTCAACTAGAAAACCAATCATATTTTCTTAATAAAGTATATTTAAAACTGTTTTGAAATATGTTTGCAAGACAGGGCAAGACATAGAACATTAAACATGAAAGTGTGTTAAACAGTTTAAAATAATACACAAACTCTTACATTCATCGTTCAGTGTAATACAAACACCTTCGTAAACAAGTAGTGTTAAGTCGCACTGTTTAAGCTAATCGCCTTGACGGTCTCCGAGCATTGTGTCAAACACTGGTTACAGGCCCCCAAAAGAAAACACGACCTTCCCTGAAAGCGTTCCCTCAAAACCGACCCTCCTTAATCACCATCCTTTTAGTAATAGCTGCAAATTGTTGACTACCTTTCAGGGGAAATTGTCGGTCTTGTTAAGGTCTCAATTCAAATCTGTGATAACTTAACAAATATCATGTCTTTTACAACGTTGATTACTATTATAAATCTCTCCGAGGCGATGCGAGAAGAGCAGCCAGAGTACAAGATACTCTGCACCTATCATTTAGATACTTTAGCCATTAGAGAATTTCCGGAAGCTAAAATGATCGCCATTATCTTTTCCCTTACAGCCGTCAATCAGTTTCTTTTTCAAGGCTAAAACATGTACGTTCGGTCAAGAACTCAATTGACCATTTGAAATGTTAAATTTGGAAGGATGGCATAACTATCTTCTGCTCAAATGAGTTTATATCCCGAAAAGTGACCTAAAACATTTCCAGTCTTAGCAATATCACAATGATAAAACAGTGCACAGCGGCAGTAGGCTTATGTACGTTAATGTTCAAATACTTATGCTTTATTGGGCATAACTATACAGTATTGAATGTTCTGCATCATCCTTTTAAAATCTCAACAAATATTTGTTCGAATTTATTGTAAATGCTGGTTTCTTTGCTAAATTTTAAATATTAAAATGTTTTTATCTGTAACAGTAAAAATACACACTGTTGATCGGACGTGTTTTTTGCCATATTGTCATTGCTTCTGGACGAGTGTGTTACATAACCACTCGGTCATTAAACGTCACTTATCTCGCTAGATATCTAAACGTTGATACCTCCGTGCACAGGAAAACCTTTCATTTGTTTGATTTGATGTGATCATTATGATTTGAGAGAAAAAATTGTTTACCCTTCTTTCAAGAAATCTGAAACGTTTCCGACAATTTTTTTGTCATATCATAAGAAACATGGCACTAGCAATTGACCAAAAGAAGTGTTTAAAAATATACACATCAGGATTATTATTTCATGCTTGATACCCGGTTTTGAAATCTGATATCTTGAGTTACCTGCTACGCCATTGGTTCTTCCTTTATATGGCATGAACGAGTTTAAAATGATTGACTGGTTAAAATAATAAAGGAACGGAAATCCAATGAAAATCCTTGTAACATCGAGGTAAATGTCCTACCTATGTTAATTATATCATTCGTAGGGTGAAAGCACATACCACAAAGTGACAAATTGTAAAGAACATATTAAGCGTATTCAGTGAGTCGGAAGATGCTGTAGAGCTAACATTCATGGGCTATATTAATGCCGGCTACTATCTAGTGAATTCGGATCTGATATAATTTGTCATACATGGCGGATTTCGCGGAAAATCTTAAACGAACGCTGATTTAGTTGCATTTGTGGATCAACAAATTCGTAATAATTAAGGCAATAATAACACACGCTGAAATTACCTCCCTTGGACCACACAAATGGATTAACACAACGTGTACATGAATGCAGCATATATATTAATTACGGATAATAGTTATAATATAAATGCATGACTTAATGAAAGATGTATTAAGCGACGATAAATAGAAAACGACAGCTGATGTTAGAAAGTAGTTAACAAGACATTCCCGATGTATCGGGAGCTCGAAGCAGCTGGTGCACGGACATGATCAAGTCAGGTTCGCATCACGGCTTGTGTGACCAACACTTACTGCAGTGGGGACACTTACGTCTATAGAACGTACACTTACTTTTTAATATGTCGATATAAATCAGACATGGAATATATCAGTAATAAACGATAGTGCGTAGCGTTCACAGTTGAATGTTGTTTTGTTGTTGTTTTGAGTGTTGCGCTTGGTACAAGTGTGTTTTTGTTTGTATTTTTGAGCAGATAGCTCGGATCGGCATACCGTCAGTGAAAGTGTGCGCGGAGATTTGAACTCGGGAATTTTGTGAGTGGGGAGAGAGTGAAATCAGCAGATCTGATGACCATGACCACTCTGGAGAATCTGGAGGTCAAGCAGTCGATGACCAACATGGATAGTATGGACGTCAAGACACCATTGTCCGTGGGCAAAGGTACGTTGTTTTTTGCACGTTTGTTTTGAATATTTTCTTGTTTATTTGCTTATTTACAAGATATTTCATGCACTCAGCAGCTAAAATTCTAAAATGTAATTTGAAAATGTTTATTTTGCTTTTGTTTATGGTAACAAAGCATTATATAGCTTTCTTCTTTTTAAATATTCATGTTCATACATTTAACTGCACGTCCAGTATCTCATACAATTGACTTTAGTTACCTTTTCAAACAAACGGAAAACAAATCGTTCCCGCAATGATTCGTCAACGTCTTTGTCTTAACGCGTGTTGTCAAAATCTAGCATCTTTCACGTAAACGGATCGAAGCTCATGCATTTTCATAAGATGTCTTGAGTAAGCCCTCGATAATTGTATTCTGATCCCTAGTCTTCTGCTCAAATGAGTTTTCATCCCGAAAAGTGACCTAAAACATCTCCAGCCTTAGCAATATCACAATGATAAGACGGTGTGCCGTGGCAGTTGGCTTATGTACGTTAATTTTACAAATACCCATGTTTTATTGGGCATAAAACTAAAGAGTATTAATTTTTCGGCGTCATTTCATTCTAATCTCAGCAAGAATTAATTCGGATTCACTCATTTGCGGTCTGACTGTGGATAGTCGCATTATTCATTGTACAAATTTTATTACTTAGACACTCATTGAAATCCCAAGCATGTCGTTTTACGACATTGAACCTGCAAATTTATCCAAAAATACACTTTCTCTAAATTTAGATTATCAGCTCTGCCAAGCGTGTCAATAATCACTTGGATAAAGCACCAACTATCATTAATGCAGTTTTATAGTTTATTTTAAATTTTAAAAACTGTTCTTTCAAAATCTAATTAAAATAGTTAGTGTAGTTAACTTTAATGTTGTTATCTTAAAATAGCTTATAATATATAATACACATTTATGTGTTTGATTTATACTATTATAAAGAATAAACATTTTTGGTAAAAAAGTAGAACTGTGAATTAATATATTTTTAGTTTGTTAAATTAAATAAAATATTAAAGATAATAGTAATAATGATATTAGGAAAATAATAATAATAATAATAATAATAATAATAATAATAATAATAATAATAATAATTATAATAAAATACTTATTATAAATAACTATTATTCTTTTGTTTTAGTTTTGTTTTAGTTTATATTATAATAGTTATTATTTTATTCTTCGATTAATAACAATGATAAATGTCAAACATACAAGGCAAATTAAAAGCAATTGTAATATAAATATTTATTAAGTTTTAAAAAATGATTAAGACTTTTTTTAAACATTGTTTTATTTAAAGACTTGATTTGAACAATGTTATCATTTATTTATTTTTAATCTGTTGTTTAATAATTATGACATTCAAAAATGTTATTTATAATTCCCAAACCTTAACAAATCTTCTTAGACTGATTAATGTATTGTGAGATTTTCATTTTTAATATTAGAATAAAATAAAGAATTAGGTAATGCAATTCTTAGCGAACCTTTAAGTAATGTTTACACCATCAACATACACTTGCTTGGAAATTTACAACAAAGACTAAGCTGGAAATATTAGATAGAAAACTATGCTGGGTAATGTAAAAAAATCTTAGTAATGTTTGTAAATTTATGCTGCCTTTTAAAGTCAGCGAACATATCAACAACAATTGCATTTGTTTATTACTATAGTCATGCTATTACTGTATCAAAATAAGAAATTGCCTCTTAACTTAACAAACTTCAAACCAAAACATAATTTAAAATTATATCATTTTATTCTGGCTAGTGCACATGACACTTATATAAATGGCATTATTTGCTAATTTTTCTTTGGGAGCATATAATATTTACACAATCATTTATACATACCAGTAAAAATACATTTATACACAAAAAGCATAACAAGTTATATAAAAAAGAAAGCCTATATTCGTTATTTACTGTATAGCTAAAATATGCCATAACCAGATTGGCCTTTTTCCCTTTCATCAGTTTAATTTGTCTTTGTTTATATATGTTTGTTTACTTTAGATCATATTCAGTGTGTTAGAATACACAATTAAAGAACTAACGCTAACATTGATGTTTTTCAGAGGACGAGTCGAGCGGATCGGATGGCGGAGTAAATGGTATTAGCAAGAAGTCACGGTCTAAAAGGGGTAAGCAACACTCTCTTTGTGTACATGTTCAACATAACACTACACGCAAGCCTTCTCTACTGTCCAGTTTCACTTTCATTTTGAATATTTATTAATGAACCTTAATGAAACATATTCAAATTTGTTTCAAAAATCAACAAATCAGTTCGTCTCTTTTTGTCTTTTATTAATAATTACTGGAAAGCACACAACAAGCACAAAGCCATCACCCTCTAAGTAATGATTTATGTTGCACGTTTTCAAAGAGAATATTGCTTACGTGAGGCCTGATAGAATGACAACCATGTTTAATTAAATCGTGAATCCATATGGGCTTTTTATTCATTGATTTGTCATGTTGGTGATGAGTTTATCATGAAGACACACTCAGTCATTTTCGAAGAACATGGTTATATGGTTAAAATTAAATGCTTTAACCAGCAAACGCACAGAAATTAGCAAACGCACGGTTGAAAAACACAATAATATATAATGGTGTGCATTTTGAAACACAAACTGCATTCATGAAAAACATGTAACGTTCAATGCTGACCACAATCAACTATGCTACAATGCCAAACAAAGCGGATGCAAAACGCTTCAGGAATAATGTCAAAAAGCAAAACAGTAAACAAGCTTTAGCTTTTTTTGGAAGGAAGAAAATGCAAACCAGTTTACACACAAGTTATCTTTAATTCCTTATATTTTTGGGGTTTATATTTTACATCAATCGATCTTTGCCTAAACAACCAAACCTTGGCACTATTTCCGGTCACAAATCGATGTCATGTATCGGTACCTTAAATTTATGCAATAAACATTTACAGAGTATTGACCAGAGAAATATATTTATTTGTCAGAAACCACTTTGAATTTGGATATCTATTTAACATGACAAACAAGGAAAAATATATAATTTGGTACTGCAACCTTGAATATGCATTTTTTGTAATGTGTGTATTTTTGTTGTTTACATAAAAATGAAGAGAAGCTGATATTTCTTCGGGAACCAAATATATTTTGATTACGGATATAATCTAAAATATTTATTTTTTATATACCGTATTAAATTTATATCCATAAAACACAAGGCAGAGAATCATGCATGAAAGTATATTGGAACTGTTTTCTCTCAAGGCAGTCATTTTGTTTGTTATAGCATTGTGTGGTCAAACAATTGCATGAGAAATAATATACTATCACTTATGCCAACATGAACATTTATACAAAGTAAAAACACACTTAAAGTGTGTAATCTTGTTAATTTCATTCATTAAATTATTTTACAGTTAACAAACTTTAATCAATGGTTGGCGCTCATGTAATAATAATATCTTCATAAAGATATTTTGGTTGCTGTGAACAGAAATGTAATACTCAATTATGATGAATTTAATGACTAAATAATACTTTAAAAAGTAAAAGAAAAATAAATGTTGTTAATACGCAAGAAAGTAGGGTATGTTTTTTTTAATAAAACCCTCACTAACAGTATCACTTATGTCTGCTTACTCAAGTCATGTAAACACAAAAGCTATTGATGTTTTAAATTGTGTTATTTCGCTGGGCTATTTTTATTTATTTTTTTGCTCATTTGAGACAACCTATACCAACACGGAAGCAAACACATGTCCACTTCGGCTATTCTCATCATAGTACGAGACCTTCTTCCATTATGCATAGGGCAGCGACAGGACACAGACGCTAAGAACACTGACTTTGGGTATTACCTGACCATTCATGCACGCATGCAAAACATGGGGCATTGATGTGGTTGTAGTTTCCACATTAAAGTAAAAATAGTTGCTGCAATCGTCAATAAAATTAACTTACTTAAAACTATATCATGTTTTATTGAAACTAATAAGAACATTTAGGCTAATTGGCAAGGATCGTCTAAATTACGGGAAAACACATGTCAACCAAAGCGAGCCGCTATTTCCGATAACAATAATAGAGCATCTTCTCTCATGCAATGACCAGTGACAGACCGATAGCCACAGACGAGGATGTGGATGACAGTACTGCCCTTGGTTATACCTTTCCCATTCTTAAGCACGCAGCCTTTAGTGTAAATGGCTAAATATGTAGTAGGTGGAATTTTTGCAAACTTGTCATCACTGCGACCAACAAGTAAACACATTTTTAAAACAGTTGTAGTGTTTGTTTTTCAACTTGCCATTATTGCGTTTAACAAGTAAACACAATTTGAAATATAGTGTTGCTGTTTTTTGCAAGCAAAATGGCTGTTTGACCGACGGTATTTTATAGTCCCAAGGCAACAGATGTACTTTAGAAAAAAATTTCCAGTTAAATGTTAACAAAGAGTACACTTACGCTCTTTGGATTTAACACGTTTGAGTTAAACCTATTAAGACAATAGAATGTCTTCTTAGTTTTAGACTATGAACTAAGACCTACTAATCAAATGACTCACTCTTTACGTATAAAAAACACATGTTATGATAAGATAAGATGCACGTATCTTGCACACAGACATATTAATGTGTATGATGATTTAAGCTATTCGTGTTTTCAGTTGACGCTTTGTTCAGATTAATTCATTTTTGTATCATTTCTTATTGCTTTCATATGTGACACAACACTTTAATAACCATTTTTATTATTAATATTCATTATATGTTCTGCTGTTGTTAATGACCAACTCATAACACTTCAGCAAAACGTATAAAACGCATTTTGACATGTTTGCAGTTTTCCGAAATATAACAATACCATCTTCTTCATGTGACAATGACGTATCACTTGCGTGTTAACAAAACTGCCCTTTTCTAGTACTTTTTACTAGGAATAGTGCGAAATGCCATCCACCGGCAAAATAGAGAAAAAATGAGTTGGGAAAAAGTATTTTCCTCGGGCACTTGTATAAATGATTTACGAAGTATTCGCCTTTATACTTGTCCTATAAACAAGCTAGAAGAAGGAACATTTGCCACTACGTGTTTTAATTGTCGGGTCAAAGTTGACCATGTTTCCTTCACATGTCCTTTCATGTTGATTTTTAGGAACTGTCATTTCGTGACGAGTACATGTAGCGAAGCTTCCACGGTGTTGTTTATGGCCAAGATTGATTTAAGAACAAACGAAAAACGCAACATATTATGCTCATACATCTTGTCAGAAAAGATTTGTACACTAATGTTAATTAAAATTGGATAACGCAATTGCCAGAAAATCTACTCATTTTTGTTTGACAAATACCAATCAAGGGAACGCATGATACATGATAAATTACACAAGTAAAACACGCTAGCTTGATGGGTTTTTTTCTTAATTTTTCTTTTAGTTCCTTTGTTCATTAACAAGAAAATAAGATGTTGATTTCGAAAATTATAGGCATCACAGTAATAGAGTAAACCGGATTTTAGCGTCCGATTTTTTCTCAATGTTATTTTAGCAATGATTTAAAGCAGACTTGAAGATATTTTCAAATACAACATCCATGACATCGCAAAGCATAAACGTTAAGGTTTTCTGATTATTGATTTTTTAACCACAACGTGTCATATTGCAGAAAAAAATCGATACCATAAAGTGGCGCAAATCCCGACTAGACATAACTATGATTTACCCGAGTTAATATTTCATTACGATACAAGCATGTATTACGACTTAAAAGATCCTGCAGTGAATGACCTATGTGAAACATACAGCTAACCACAAAATAATATAAATAATAATAAGGTTTTGTTTTTACGGTGCATTAACCCCTTGGCGATCAGAGATCTTATTTATCATTGGTTTGAATGAATGCTATTTACCGAGTGTGGGGCTATAACGCCGAGTATGAGTATTAACAAATTACATGGACTGTTATAACCCTTCACTTAATATATATATTTTAACATGCATAGCGTTAATGTGTGTGCGTGTGTGTAAAGTCGATGAAAAATTGTAGCAACAGATTCAATTAAATAATATGTATTATATATATTTATACAGCTGTGGAAATGCATTTGTACACTGTGAAAACACAAATATATCATATGTAGTGAAGTCACAAAATTTATTTGTTAATACAGGACAGTTGTTACCAAAACATAAATAATTAAATAAGTTTACATGTATTATAATTTTATTTTTAGGTGCACCTTTGGGCAATTCGCATACGGGTTTTATCAATATTAACTGATTTCCTAACTCTAATCTTGTAGAAGGTTGCATTGTGTTTTTAATTACCAAAAAGGGAGCACAGTGTGTAAAAATATATACTCATGTAAAGTGTTGTAATATCCAAAAAAGTGAACTATTAAATGAGAATCATATGACACTTACAAAGAAAAAAAAACTGGTTTAACTACAAAATCTGAAAACAGGCATTTTAATTCTGATGAAATAACATCAACAGAAAAGTGTGTCTATTTGAAATGATACCAATGAATTTTAACTGTAAGTATATAAAACATATGTAAAATAACTTTACAAAAATGCAACTTAATCGGAACAGTTTAATTTAATTTAATTTATTGTAATACCCCTCTTAACAAACAAAACAGTTAAATAGCTTTGCAGAACATGAGACCATCGTTCAGCATTTTCCGAGAGTGATACTGGACTCCGAATCGTTTTATGTTATGTCGATGTAACCATTCATGCATAAACAACTCTATGAAATTAAATGCGGAACAATTGAAACGATCGTTTTAGTGAAATGTCTGCTCGTCCATTTGTTAAATATTCCATCTGCATCTGGTCGGCATCAAATATCAGCCATAAAGCTTCCATGAAGGATTGAATGATGTAACCATGTAACGTTGGTGTTGATGGCCAATAAATGGCCATTTCATTTGCTGAGCGCACAAACAGAATATATAATTATTTTCATCGACGAAAATAGATAGCTAATAAAACACATGAGTTACATTTAACATTTGTTATAAATTTATTATACAGTGTTATTAAACGTAAAGGAATGTATGAATTATTCAACTAAAGCAGAATCTACCAACAATAAATGTAAGGCACACTAATGAAGTTGTTTAAGTGCATTTACAACTTGTTACTTAATGATTATCAATAATAATGTTCTGCATTGAACCATTAACTGCAAAAGACAAATTGTGTATCATGTTGAACTAACATGTAACAGTGTAACTGAATTGTTTTATACAAGAATCAATCTAAGTGATGGGGACTAAACTTTCGTGACAAAGAAGGGTAAACACAGCATAGAAAGCCTTCAAAGTATGTTACAGTGAACAAATAGACTCTTATACATAAATATAGAAAACATTTAGAATTTATGAGTAATAGTTAATAGTTAAAACAGAACAACAGCGTCGTTTCTACATAATGATGTATAATGTGTCGTCCAACCTTGAGATACTTCGTTTAATATATTTTATGGCCAACAAAACATTTGTATACTGTAACAAAGGATTAACACAAATTGTATGACAAATATAAATATTTATATGGACATAACAGTCTAATTTATAAGACTTTTTGTAGAATCTTTACAGTAACTGTGAATATATGATTAGCAACAGAAATCAAATGAATTTAGGTAATTGCAACTTCAAATGTCCTCTTCTTTAAGTACCATTTGGCAGGATATAATCAACTTTGTGATGAAGGACAAAATCCAAACAAACAGACAAACAAATTAAAAGTTCTTACTAACAAACCAGTGCGTGTTGCAGGACACAGTGGTATCAACCAACTCGGCGGGATGTTCGTGAACGGTCGGCCCTTGCCGGACTCCACTCGCCAGCGAATCGTGGAACTTGCACACAGCGGAGCGAGACCTTGCGACATCTCACGAATTCTGCAAGTCTCCAACGGATGTGTCAGCAAGATTCTTGGACGTTACTATGAAACGGGTTCTATACGGCCACGTGCAATCGGTGGAAGCAAGCCGCGTGTTGCGACGTCAGACGTTTGTCGTCATGTGGCGCAGTATAAACGCGAGTGTCCTTCCATATTTGCTTGGGAGATACGGGACAGACTTTTGGCCGATGGCGTTTGCAATCAAGAAAATATTCCAAGCGTATGTATAATTCGTTTTCGTAGAAAATAAAAAATATTATTCAAAGCAAGTTATCGTGACTTAAGTGGGAGCAATATTTCAAGTCGTCATTCTTTTGCAAAGGTGTTATGACTTCTTTAAACACAGTTGGAATTAAGATGACTGTCTATGACAGCAAGACATAAACACTAACGACGGTAATTTTCACCTTTAAAGGGCAAAAGTATAAATCATCGATATTTAAAATCGATTAATTCAGACGCGAATAAGGGTGCGATGACAAACCATTTACTAATCAGTACAGCGACTATAGGCTGCATTGAAAGCATCTTGGGTCTCTATACATTTTCCCCAGCATGAACCTCCACGCCTCTCGCCTAATGCAGGGCTTCCCAGAGAGCCCCTTTCTTCTCACCATATACGGCCTGGCATCTGCGCGGGCCATACAATATCGTTAAAAAGATCAAAGAAAACCGGCTCTAATCATCAATACCGGCATGTAAAGAAACGTAAGGGATATTATATTTATCGCGTTTGGTGCGAAATGGGCTACATTCACATGTTTAAATGGCTTAGTCGGGCTCGAGAAACGAGATTTGTGATTCATTGATTTATGATTACCAGAAGGTAAACAAATTAACACAATCAGAAAATCTTTAATAGTTGTAGTTTTCTTGGAAACGGTAACAAAATAGGGCTATTTATATTAACACCACCCACAACACACATTCTTTGCCCTAGAAATTGATGGATAAAGTTCAGCGCATATTGTTGACGTTGATTCGCTTGCAATTCATATTTGTCACTATGAGAGATGTAATCGAAACTGTCTGACTAATGATTTCAATAAATTCATAATAGGTGCCATCACTGTCTGGCTGACAAATATCTGTAAGCCAAAATCTCATCTTTTCGCCAATTTCTAACGTTCGAACCACTGAGGGGGAAGATTTGAGAAATCAAATCATACCCTTGGCTTCACGGCAGCAGGAAAATGAGGGTACATTCAGGCCCTTGGCTGGAGCTTCAAGGCTTTCTTGGCAACAGAAGGAAGCCTGTGTCTGTGCTAGAAAATGACGCAAAATGGAAATTTAATATATTTTGTAGAAAGTATTTACAGTATATTACAATGTATAAAAACATTAATAAAACAAGTTATGTGGGGAAAACAATTTACTGGTAGGCATGTACTGGTATCGTGAGCGAGAATTTGTTCTTTTAGAATGACATTTGCTTTTAATAATATATATGGCGGTATAAGTTATTTCTATATGCCTTTAAACGGGCATTTTTGATATTGTTCATTAATTTAATTACAATTAACAGATAAAGATTTTAAATTAAGCGCCACTAACCGAACGAATGTTAAATACATAAATTTATTTACTGTGACAAAATAGAACATTATGATTTTAATGATGCTCATAGATTGGGATTTAAAATAAATTTAAATTTCCTTTTTTCAACTTCATGATGCTTGTTATCACACTATTGGTATAGTTGATTTAAGAAAAAAAGTCATTGCAATAGCATGTGCCACGCCGTTGTATCATTTTGAATGGATAATTACATGCCAAATAAAACAAATGAAAGATACTTAAATGTAAGTTTAAATAGGTGCCCGCTCTTTTGTGAGGTGGCCTTTTCCATGACGAACAAAGGTCCTATTGACATAAGAGTAATATCTAGTAGTAAATTCTTGGGCTCGAATTACTTTTTGAGACGGTGCCAACCAGTTTTGCGCTGATACCGGAAAAAAGAATTTCAGTTGAAAAGATAATGTCGAATAGTAGGAAATAGTTAAGTTAAAATTGGAATTTACTATGAATGTGTGTGTGTTTAGTCTTGTCTTTCCCGGCAAGCATATGTCATTGGGATCATAAATCAAAGCTAGTGGGTTTCAGTTTATCATTAATTGGAGCTTTGTTACTACTGATGAAGAACAATGACACGACTCCTGCACTACCAGCACGTAACAAAGACATTTAGACATTCAAAATATGTGGTTTCTATTCGACTGACATATAAATGAGGGACGTTCGCCTGGAATGGTGGAAAATCATTTAACAGTATATGCGAAAATTAATTAATTGAGCTTTTTTACATGTCAACGTCAAATATTTTGTTCGAGCCGACTCTCGTCTTTAGAAATGGTTCTCGTAACTACAGAAAACGAAGGACTGCATTAAATATCTCCTTACCTTCGACTGAACAAACTGAATGGTCGCTGGCCGTCTAGAATGGGGAAGTTGCCTTCCAATAGTAGCGATGCCGGTATCCCTAGGACTCGTCTATGGGCAAGAGAAGGGGGCCACTTGACTACGTAGGGTCAACCAAGGAGACTCCCTGCTCCCTTAACTTCTCAATTGTCCTTGCCCATTGACCAAAAAACAGGGGCTCTTCAATATCAGACCATATGGCTAAATTTGACTTCTATATTAATTTGTTGAGAACATGTCGCGAGAAATTGAGAAGCAAGCAATTGAGTTAGTTTTGGCTGTTTGTGAGTCTTTACATTCGCTTCTACAAATTGCAGAGCAAACAATTTCGAGAGGGGAAGCAAATAAAAGCGTGGTGCGCTCATGTAATTAATATAATAGCATCTCGTTTTAATCCGAATTCAACGCTTTCTGTTTGAGGCCTTTTTACTTTTTTGAAAAAACTTTTGTCGACTTGGAAACGCTCTCATAAGTTCATTTTATTAAAAGCAAAATCATTTACTAACAAAATGGTATTTAAAAAACATGTCTTATTTGGTTAAATAAAAAATATGTTATGCAATTTTTATATAGGTTACACACATGGAGATAATTCTTAGATCTTCTTTTCACACATATGCAAACAAATAAATAGTTTTCTAATATAAAATAAATTAAAAAATGTACACTAGTACTATTTAATGTTGAATGTAATTAAAGAAACGTTAAAACGTCTTGTTTTATCTCTTACAGGTGTCATCCATCAACAGAGTGTTGCGTAACCTAGCAACGGAGAACCAAAAGGTGATGGGCCAGGGTAGCATGTATGACAAACTAGGTCTGCTGAACGGGCAGGCGTGGGCTCGGCCCAACCCCTGGTACCCCAACATGGGCATGCACAGC
>Ga0224511_10000598_pt1 | contig 18051 bp, 11 predicted proteins | sample SF_May12_sed_USG_2_FD_169988 | JGI IMG/M metagenome (GOLD analysis project Ga0224511, IMG submission 169988) | Sediment microbial communities from San Francisco Bay, California, United States - SF_May12_sed_USGS_8_1 | ecosystem: Environmental > Aquatic > Marine > Sediment | place: USA...
AGTCTGTATGTCACTTTGTGCTTTCTCCATTGTCGTATTCGGGTGGCGATGTTTAACAAAAGAGGCTCACCCATAGAGTGCCAACTCTATGGGGGAAAACCATGCACCATTCTGGAACCAAGTGGCTTCGAATAACGCCTGATCCATGATGACCTGCATATCAGCAGTGAATGGCTACAACTGTGTGCATAGTCTGGTGGGCTGGCATTGTGAATAGGTTAGGTGTGCCAGTTTGAGTTGTGATTTGAGACTTGCATTGGCGGCTGGGTGTAAGTGTTTGGAGTGCAATGGGGTATGGTAAGTTCATAGTCAGGAGAGTGGCTGTTTGGTATTAAATAAGGGCTGGGGCCTTAGATAAGTTGGGCGTGTTGTTATGAGAGGAGGCTGATTTTTCGGGATTAGATTGTTGTTTGGAGAAATTTGGTGGGTGTTGGGATTTTATGTATGCACAGCTGGAAATTGCATCTATGCCAATGCGTTAGGAAAATCTATAAAAATCTGTTCACCCACTCACGCCTGTGACTCCCCGTAATAACACCCTTTCCATACTAATTCGATCTTTGTATTCCCATGATTTTGTCTAAGATTGTATTAGTTATTGAGCAGTAAGCTCAAGTCTGAACAGAGATGTGTGGCCATGCACCTGTGATGACAGAACAGCGAAATAATGCGTGGATGGTAGCGCGTAATCAAAGGTTTAGTTTGGGAGAGTGGGATGGCAACGTGGTAGATGCCGCTAGGCTTGCGGCTGGGGAAACCAGGATTCAAAACCGGGCAGACTCCTTTTGTGAGTATGAGCTCCCCATTTTACTCCTAGCTCAATAAAAACAGGAAGCTTTACTATGAGGTGGAGCGTTGATACCAAACCACTCGTGGTGCTCGAATGAAAAAACTAAATATTTACCCAGGCAGCTTCGCCATAACACTGAGGACATCATCCAAGAAAAAAAAAAGGTTTAGTCTACTCAGTACTTAGGCCTAAAACTCTTTCCAGATTTCGCTAATGTTTTAAACGTATGATGGAGCTCCCAATGGTTTAGTGGTATAGAATTTGCGTACAGCGGGGTCGCGGGTCCCTGCCAACTAGGGAGCAAATTCCACACCACCCAGGACAGGAATAATAGTGTGCAGTATAAATCTACAATATGTGGGAACAGACTAGACTGAGAAGGCGAAGGACAGTCAACAGCTGCAGAAAATGCGGGAGGCCTATATTCACCAGTGGAGTCCTGAAGGCTGGTATATGATTGATCCAGAGAAAAGAAAGAAACCAGCCATTGGATCTGAGTAGTTGGTCAAGCACAATGCCTAATGACTTTTCGATAGTTTTGGCCAGTTGATTTTGATCAGAGAATACCTTAGATTTGTCTACCTAACCGAGTCTAGCACACAACTGGATTCAAAGGTTTTCACAGCTGCGAGCTCTAACAACCCTTTCACTGAAATATGGAATAGCTCATGATATAGCTTGGATGCCCCCTCCGGATAGCTGGGGCCGCCAAATTTGAACAGATCCCAATTAAACTTTCCTCGAGCACAACCAGTTGTACCTAGTAAATGGCCATCTTGGCGAATTTCAGCACCAAGGCCAACCAGAGGTTTGAAACTGATACATGTATGCAGTAAAATTGACGCCTTAATCTGTTTTCCACTATAGTTGGATAGCAACTGCATGATTAAATTGAGACACTGGATGTTCCAAATGTTCCAACCAGGGGAACTCATAATTATTCTAGTATCAAATCGAGGTATGTCTTTATATGGCTTTCTCTGTTTTTGATTGGTTTACTCTGGCACTTGCATGGTTGTCCTATTTAATAGACCTCCTAAGCCTGAGGCTTGTTGAAGTGGTAGGAGCAATGAATTTTGTGAAGAGCTCATTCTCACAGTGAGTGTTCAGCACTAGGACTTAAACTCAGGATCTTTCGAGCTTTAGTTAAGCGCACTCTACCCATTGAGTTGTCCCACTATCATTGTTGTTTGTAACCAAATGACAAACACAGGCCCAATAATTGTACTCGCATACCATAGTTGTACTTGTCACCAATTGTGTGATTGAAACTTTCACATTTCAAAGTAATTCAGTCCAGTTCTCGAGTCAATGAGGCAAGTATACTTTAATGGTGGCGTTCACTTACCCTTTAATCCAAGAGTGTCTATAGAAGCTAGTCGGTGGGTGTTTACGTCTTAATCCAGCTCAGCTGTCATTAGGAAGTGTTGGTCTGTACTGCACTGTGCTGTACTGCTATGTATTGCATTACTATACAGTACTGTAAATTATACACAATAGAGAAGACAACTCTACACTAAAGAGCCGTCTGCTGGTCCATCACATCAGATTCAGATTACCTATAATGACAGATTTGGTACTTAACACAATTTTAACTGTTTTGATTCAGAGATACTTCTACAAATCTATTCTAAAGTTGATGGTAACTAATTGAAACTTTTTTTGCGTGGCATAATTATCCATTTTAAAACACATTTAAGAAAGTGAAATACGTATTTATGGAAGAGAGGTGTTTTACTGTAATTTGACGCCTTGACGTAAGGCACGCACCCTTATCTATTGTGCTTGCCGAGAATGTAACAAGTTTCTCCCATTGCATTTCAATGGCCTGATTACAGTGCTCTTATCACTGCAACGTCAACCCGTCAACAATTATCTGACTTTCAGGTCGACTCTCACTCAATCGAGGCAAATGAGGAAAGACAACTCTGGCTGAAGGCGCGTTGTATGGGATTGCAGGATAGCTCAGTAGGTAGAGCATGCCATGCAGGATCGAAAGACCCTGGTTCCATATCCTGGTCATACTGAAAATCCATTATATGAGAATGAGATCCTCACATAATTCCTAGCTCCTATCGGTCCAACAAGTCTCAGGTTTAGGAGGTCCGTTAAATAGGATGGCGAAGTGCCGAGGAAAAGAAAAATTACAGCATAATTGGGGTAACACTCCAATAGCACACACTTTATGTACACAGAGCTTTTCACACATCAGGTACACTTAATCATGTGACCATACCTATCTCAGCCATAGAATTATTCTCTTATATCTAACTCCATCCATTTGAACCATAAACACAATCTAGGAGTACATCCGGTTCAGAGACTTTCTCAGCTGAAATACTTTGATGCTGTGGAAGTCTCATTAGAGTCGTAATAATCTTAATATGTGAGTTTGATGTTTATAGCAAATTGGTGATTCAGCCCAACTTTATCTAAATTATACCATAGACCCATAATATGTATTACATGTATAAGTCTGCAAGTTATACACGTACCACACCATCTATTTCAAAACATGACAAGCCGCATGATAAGACATTTTATCTTTGGGCGAGACAGCATTGGAATGAGATGATGTGGCATCAGAGAAATGTCAATGTTTTGTAATCGTCAAACACAGCCATACCACAGCTGATAAACCTGTTTACATCTGTGCCAGTATTTACATTTCACCTTTAATGGTGAGGTGATAGCTTAGTGAACAGCGTACTGGAACGCGGCTTCCTTGGTTGGATTCCCAGTTCAAACAAAGGTATCCCTGTTGGCTCCGTATGCCGACGTTAAGCGAACGAGGCCCTCCCATAGAGTTACTGTCATTATGGGGTAAGCAGAAAGTTTCATAATGACGCACCCTGGAAAATGCTGGGTCAAAGACTAAGAGTATACACCCTTCTGGGAATGCCTGACACCGGTCAAAAGATGAAAGATGGTAGTTAATGGAGCAAGGATTCTAACTGAAGCTTTCTGCCTGCAAACCTACAGTGATCTCAAACAAACAGATTAAACTGTTTGTTTGAGGCCGAGTGCTCATGAATGGCTATCCGCTTGCATAACCATGAATGGTCACCCACGCTGAGCATCTGTTTGTGTATATGTAGCCTATGTAGTAATGTTTCAGCTGGTGTGCTCATGCATAGTGAAGGGAATATCACAGTCATTCCCTCTTTGGGCGAAACCCTTGTATGAATATCACTTGGTACAACTGTAACGAGTATAATTAATGCTTTGTATAACCAGTTTGTAATTTGAAGACACAAACCTACCTCTAGTGGTGCCATAGTTCTCAAAGGGGTAAAAAATTTATTATAGTATCGCTTACCTCTTACAAAGGGGAGATATATAAAGTCGATCTCGTATGGAAAATTTTGGATGGTTTGAGTAAATTGATAACACAAACTACTACGTGTATGTTCAAAGAGATTACCAGTACAGAGCAGGATAATCGTAGTCCACTACTGTATCCATTGGTCATTAGCTATTACCAATTATTATATGCATGCATTTCATGCAAGATAATTTTCTCTCAATTGATTTACATAAAAAAAATTACAGAATAATCTGGCGCATATGAGGCAGCGGGATGAGTAACACAGCGACAGTCAGCCAATCAGAATGAGCCGGTTCTGCTGATATTGATTGCATATAGAGGGGATGAATCCATGATCAGATCAGCGACATTAGTTCGACCGAGGTCGATTAGTGTTGTGACCAGTTTACCAATGGTAGCATTGGTAATTGTCTCCCACTCACCGAGAAGCATATCGGTTTTACTAAGTTGTTCTTGTGTACCGGCATCGTCGATAAATGGTATTCGGTCGGATAGTCCGAGTCGTAGAGCAAGAAGACACCAGTCGTTACCTAGCGGGTCTGGAACATCCATCATGGTGGCTAGACTACGTCGAGTGTTCACCGGGAGAAGTGAGATAGGCAAATCGCACCCAAACATGAAGTCTGAAACGTCTGCTGATCCGAGACAAATGGCTTGTTGAATTTCATCTCGACCCTGAATTTCTTCGGCGAATAGCACTTTCCGGAATAGTTTGGAAGACTCTAAGAATGGCTGATTGTTGTTATCACCGGTAGGATATTGATATGATGTATTGAGCACTAGTCCGGGATACATGCTCTCCTTAGAAATAGTCACCAGATTCATCATATCAGTGAGAAAGTAAAATAAATTCTTGGCCAGACTTTCGGGAGAGCCAATGTCTAGTTGAATTGCATTTCCTCTGAGTGTTATACGACACTGCATACCGGAGACAGAATAATGTATGCCATTTAGCCATAGATGAAGTCGCGGACTTAGATCCCCCTCAGGAGCGTGACTCAACTCAACTAAATACAGACGTCTAACTGCTAGTTGAACTAGTCTGAATAAATGACTCAGTAGATCATCACAATCAGTCATTACTGATGTCATCCGAACGGCTCCTCGAGCTCCACCCACTGGCGGCCATGTCATTTCAGGAGGAGTCATGAAATTAAGACACGGAAATTCCACGACTAACGAGTCATCCGTCAGGTTATATGGGATACACAGGTCGAGGTGGCAGGCGACAGCCAGCAAAACATCACAATCATAACCAGGAGAATATGCCGAGAGTTTATCTAACGTTATGTGACCATTTACCGGAAAGGCTTTTATTTGGTCAGGATGGAGCAGCTGTCCAATCATGTTACACAGCCATGAGGGCGATAGGACTATCAGGTCGGTGAGTCCTTCAGACCGTAAACAGACTATCTGAAAAACAAGTTCACGCGATAAGTTTGTATGCGATGTTATAACAAGTGGGTCCATAACTCGGTTTGTCTGATACAACGAGAGACCATACCATACTATACCATATACAACAGCATACTTTACCAAACTATAGCATACTGTGTCATAGAGTGGCATCCATTCATTACCTTGCCAGTGATCTCCAGCTGAGTGAGAAGTTGATTGATATGATTATCACTAGCGAGTGGGTTCACTTCCGTCCTCACTCTCTTTATAAGCTCAGCACTGGATAGCACAGGTCCATTGCAGTATTCTTGCTTCCATTGGTTAAGCTGAGCCACTGTGGCGTCATAAAGACCATTAATATATGGAAGCTCCTACAGGAAAAAAGTGAGTCAATTATTAATGCTTCAAGCGGAAAGCGGGATAGCACAATGACAAGAGTATTTGGCTCAAGAACTCTAGTTTAAGTCCTAGTCATACTGAGTTCCCATTGTGAGAATGAGCTCCTCACATAATTCCGAGCGCCCACCCTTCCAATAAGCCTCAGACTGAAGAGGTTTGTTAAATATGGCGTGTGCCCGATAGAGAAGGTAACTCTACAATGGTGAGCAGGTACAGTATTTAGATGACAACATACCTCCACCATACGAGTTTTGAGTTCCTTGAGATAGTTTTTTAGACTTTTGATCTCAACAGAATGAGGGGCGGTGCTGTTGATAACAAATAATCTCCAACAGAATGCGAGGTCTGCCTCAAAATGCTGCCGACATTCTGTAAACAGTGCGCTGCCAGAGGGTGATGTCATCTCACCGCGAGAGTCGCGAATCACTTCTGCTGAGTCAGCGTGTGTGGCTATAAGCATAACTGGTAGCGCTGCCTTGGAATGACCAGCTGTTCCTGCAATGGAAACACGGTTAGTTTTTATTGCTTAATGAGGGAACTTGGCCACTCTATTTAAAGGGCCTCCTAATCTGATGATTTTTTTAGAGTGGGAGGTGCTAGGGATTATAGGATTGGCGTAAACCTCCAGGAAGCTTAACTTTGAATGATAATACTGAGATTGCTACACCACAGGAGGCGGACCACCGATACAAAAGGTGCCAAACAACTGGCTTTTACCTATGGGCGCTTGGCTTTTCACTTTGGCTTTCAACAAGTTAAGCCAGTAGAAGACATTTTTCCTAGACACCTCGATAGGATCAGCGAGGCTGAAGAACACTGCATAGATTGAGTTATGATCCCCGATCAGTTTCTCATAGGCGTGTCTGTATGTGTGGCAACCTGAGAACTCCATCACTGATATAGAACAAGTTCCTGTAACAGAACAACAAATGCAATAACAGATAAGTGAGATAAGCATGTGTAGGTCAAGGAATGGTCTCTGATCTACCTCCTCGATGTAAAACTGAATTAAAAAAAAGGAGAACAAAGTGGGAAATTTACCAAAACCATATCTGCCCGAATTTTATTTTTTCACATTATTACTCCTTATAAGTAGTCACAAAGTGAGAGCCCTCCTTAGTTATGAGAGACACTTGGTTGGAGGTCAAAGAACGAAGTAATGTCGGATACCCTTTCTATCACCAATAACTGCTTTGGGATTCCACACATTCAACTTCCAGTGTAATTCAACCATGACTGCTCTCGAACCAGTCATATAATTTTTTATTTATTTTAAAATTCTACTCAGCCACTTGGCTATCCTACTTAGCGGACCCCCTAAGCCTAAGCCTAGTCGGGAGTGGTAGGGGCTAGGATAAATGTGAGCTCATACTACGTGACGCACCATGGCCTGGATTCGAACCAAGGTTATCATTGTTGCACGGTTGCTACTGAGCTATTCCACCATCGCCATTCATATATATTGACACTCACATCACTAAATATTATCACAAAATAAAGAAAATAATAAACCCTACCTGAAAGGCTGATTTCCTTCTTGACTATTCCTCGAGTAAAGTGTTCATGCTGCTCATCAGTCGGTGTCATGGCAGAAGCTGTTGATGTTGCTACAAAGGGACCAAGGCGATCAATTTCTCTTCACAATACCACAATAGGTTAGCCGAGTTGGTCTGACACGCATTTTTACTACAAAGCTCAGCAGTCCTATCAAAAGCTTTGTTGACCTGGATTTTGATATAGACTGTCTACCGGACTGACTGACTGACTGTCTACCGGACTCTGTTTCTGGCAAATGGATTTGCTTGACTAAATACAATCCCTGGTCTCCATGGACCTTAATGTACAAAAGACCTTTGGTCTTGTTGGATTTATCCATGTTGAGTGAAATTTTCAAATCAAATAAAAAGTATCTGGTACATTATTAGAATACGACCATACAGTGAAGGTCTTTAACTCATGATTTGAGGAACGAGGGGCAGAAGATAGTAGAGAAATGGTGATATGTTATCAGACGCGATGACAGGACACTCACTGTAACATGCTTCTATTTTGAGCCATGCAAAGTCGAGGCAATAAATTTCATACACAACTTGAGCACATCTCCAGCCATTAATGATAATGATCTCATATCTCCATGGCAGCGCAGGTGCGGAAATTGGCCTACTGAGTCTGAGACCAAGTGTTTGGCCGGATGAGACTTTCCACTTATACCCACAGTGGACCTCCTTTATTTGACATCGGAATCCGAAACCGACTTGAGTGTTTCAAAAAACGACGTTTTGTTCCAAAACGGAAATAGAACCAGGGTCCCCTGGTCTAAGGCCTGGTTTGGTTCCCACTGACCCATCGCTTCACCATATCAACTATTGCACAGTTGGATCAAGTAGCATATATGGCAAGTAAAAAACCAAATCAATGCGAGGGTAACAGACTCACGCTAACATGCAGCATATGGCAACAAACCAAACAGTGTAATACGGTAGTACTTAGTATACAACGTGCAATGCAGCATTAGAGAACCGACTGGTCACTGAATACACTGAATGTGTAGGTCAGCATTGGTCGTGGAGTTTACCTGCTACCAGGAGAGCGCGAAGAAACATGAGGCCTGGTAAGATAAACATATTGAATGAGTTTGGTGTACTCAAACCTCCAATACAGAAAAGCCAACTAGATCCCCCACAAACAAAGCTTACACCCGCAGGAGAACTCGGTGACTGTAGGCTTGACTCAAGATCGAAAGATTCTGGGTTTAAGCCCTGGTTATGCCGATCACCAACTGTATGAGCTGCTCAGTTACTACCGCTGCAGAACATGCCTTGGGTTCAAGGGTACATAGGATCGCCTAGAGACAAGACAACAGTCTGAAATCCATATGTTTAATTTGGTCTTGAACGGAGTTATTTTTGCTTTGATTCTACTAACCGAATTTGATGGGTGAAGTAAAACTTTTGACGAAACTACTCGCGCGAGCGATGTATCCTGACTGGAGACTGTCCACCAATTTAGTTTTACCGGAGCAGCTTGAACCAAACAGCTTCATAGTGATATGCTTGAGAGGACCAGAAATAGACGCTAGTTGCTGAATGTATGCATCACACTGATCAGACTACAATAAAGGATAACACCCACTACATTGCATGTCAATGTGTGAAAAAAGGGGAAAGGTTGTTCCCATAGCCTGGAATGGTCGTGCGAGGAAATGGCTGCTAGAGAGCCAACTTGCACTGACAACGGTGTAATTGTGATGGGGCGCCACTCCTCTTCCTCACTGCCTTCACCTTTCCCAGCTCTGAAGAAAGTCAGGTGTCCATTTACTGATGGGTGCACAAAGGGAGTTTTTGAAAAAATTCGTGCACAAGCTGTGTTTTAAACCCGCGACTACCAGTGGCGAGAGCTTTAACCACTTTGCCACAGCACTTCCAAATCACAATACAGGAATGCTGGAATGATTACACAGACCGAAGACCGAAATATATGGATATTCTATGCCAGCTGGAAATCTCACATGCTTAGCAAAGGGCGTAAAATTAATATTATGTTACTGTATTCAACTACGCTACTGTAGTATTATGCTTGCGTTGTATCACTTGACTGAAGGACACCTGCCAACACGCTGAACAGAACCGATTAGAACTGTGCAAGAAAGACAAATTGTACATGACACAAGCACAATAAAGTACATGTACAAGTACACTTACCGATTTCGTCTTTTTGAGAAGGATTGCTGCCTCTTGATTGCCTGAAGCTAAAGCCATATCCACCGGTAGGGGCAGGTCATCATCAGGACAAGGCTTAGCACCGGCCAAAATAAGGAATCTGATAGTCTGGGCTGATCCTTCTTTGGCAGCAAGATGCAACGGCGTATAGCCCAGCTAAAAATTATGGCTATACGGTGTACGTACATGTATTTTATACAATGCAATATGTAGTGCATTATACCCCATGTCATACGGAAAACAAGGTAGCTCAGTTTCTAGAGAGCTTGGTTTGTCATTATTAAATCCTGGTTTCGAACTTAAGACATGCCATGCTGCTGAGGCGAGTATGAACTTTCCACGCAGTTCCCAGTTCCAACAGCTCAAGAACCAATCAGGTAAACAGGATGGCCTAGTGTTGGCATAGAACAATAACAAATTGAAAGGGAGTTTTTAAAATGGACACCAACTAGACACCAACATTTTATTAGGTTTTCGGACTCTTGTTAACATAGACTGTTTTGAATTTTGATAATAGTTTTACCATTCTCATCAGCTCCATAAAACATTACCTTGTTAGGTAGATGAACATTACAGCCGTAGAGGCAAAGAGCTTGTGCGAGATCATGCAGACGGGAAGAGCAGGCGATATGTAGCACATTTTCACCTTCCTTGTTAATAATATTGGGATCTGCTTTGTATTCCAATAGTAACACCGCAATATCCAAGTATCGCTGACAGGCAAGATGTAAACTTGAATTCCCATTCTACAGAAGAGAGGAACTAGATTACAGCTGATGCCAGAAAAAACGACGATGATGAGGTATAGTGCCGAAGGCAGGTTGCTCATGACCTGTCATTGTCATGGTATCGTGGATAGTACTGGGGAGGTTTCCTGTTGCCTTCACAGGAAACCTGAGGAGCCAAACATAAAACGGTGGAATAGGTGAATGACCAGAAAACTTGCTCAAGACTGAACGAGTTCAAGTCCTAATCATGCCGAGTGCCTGCTTTGAAAACAAGCTCCTACCATTATTCCTAGCTCTTACCGCTTTAACAAAGCTCAGACTGAAGAGGTCTAATAGAAAGGATGGTCACGTGCCTGTATAGAGCGATAATAAAAAATGATGATAACGAAAGGTGCCAAAGTTCTGAACTGGTTGATATAACACCCCAGTTTAAGTATTGTGATGTGGCTTGGTGGCTTTATGAGTACTTATACAGATGGGAATGAGCTTGGTGACTGACCTTGTCACAGATGTTGGGGTCACACCTTGCGCTCAGCAGTGTTCTAACACATCCAATGTTCCCACGAGATGTGGCTGCATGCAGCGCAGTCTCCATTTCCTACAACACCAGGAAAAAGGTAACAAAAGCTGTATGGATCACAATTCCGCATGACTGTAAAAATAGCAATGAATTGACTTTACTTATAGTTAGCAAATCAGTGATGGTGAATTGAGCTACAACACTTCACACACAATCAAAAGCAGAGCAGGACAACAAAGGTAGGAGTTGAAGATGTGTATGGATAGACAAAGTGGCATCAATCACCAGCATATACCCAGAAAAATGTTCCATTAGATTAAGGACGTCTTACTATATCAGGAAAAAAAAGAATATTAACCTTATTTTGAATGTTGGGTGATGCGCCATATTGACAAAATAATTGAGTGGCAGTTTCAGAGCCGTGCCATGATGCATTGTGCAGGGCAGTCTCCCCTAACTGGAAAGAAAGAAAACACCATGCTTGCAGTGTGGAAAATACCGTAATATATACCACATGCGATGAGCCGATTTTTGTAAGTAATTTTGCTGTTCCAAAACTGTATATTATTGGGTGAAAAATGTTGGGTTTTTGTCTGAGAGCAGAATCATTTTGAAGTTACATGAAAAGCCAAATTAAAAACTAACGCTGTCAAATCGTCCGACAGAATTTCGAAGACATCACAATCACAGCGTCTAAATTTTATTCATTAAAGGGGCGATGTGACAGACGTTACTGGTAAAAGTATTAGTGGACTCACCATTGAAAAGTTAGAAGGTTAAAGAGTCTTGTGCAGGCAAACGACCATGTGATCAAAGCCTTGTGCTGGCAGCGAATAGGTACATGCGTGGTGGTACACACTCCCAAAGATTCAATAAGACTGGTTCACACTGCAGACGGTTTTGTTCACATAAGGATAAACCCCCGCCACCCGAACTAAAGAGGGTGGGTACGTAACCAGCGGACACACAACAAATGGTATGGTACCCACGGGGTCGCGTATCATCAAACAGAACAATGATGAGAAAAATCAACACATTTATTTACAAAAAGATGACAGAATAGCAAAAAACATCTTCGAGTCACAAAGCCTGGAATATTGACTAGCTGACTGATGTCTTGACCTATGGGATGCACACTTGCGTACAATTGCACGATGGTTGAGAAGGGGATCATGCCGCACAACATATGTGCATTGTGGGGACTAGAAGGGGTTGGATGGGGGGAGGGAGGTGGTTGAAGACGGTTGACTGGCGGGCTCATTGCATCCCAAGGCCACCAAAGGTCAGTCATCCAGGCCAATGCGCGGAAAATAAATATATGATACTCAGTCCTCTGGGATACTTGCCAAAGCTGCACTTGCCATTCAATATACATATACATATGAAAATATAACTAATGCAAAGATGTGGAGCTAAGCATTAAAAGGTCACTCATTATTTTGCTATACCTATAGAAATAACATTCATAATCTCCATTAGAAGATAAAAATGATGCACCAACTAAGCCAGGCATTGATGCTTGTCGCTAACAGCAGTCAGACAAATATCTGTCGTTGTGAGGTGGTGTCCATATGAGATACATGGGACAAACGTACCTTATCCTGTATGTCTAGATTAGCCTGGGATTGGCAGAGGTATTCGAGGATGTCGGTGTGTTCGTATCGGGCAGCTACATGGACGACGGTCTCACCGGCCTGCAAAACCAGTGAAAGTTCCGTCTTATTTAGTAGTAAATTTTTGTTCGCATAACGGACAAGCAGTCAGAAATGGTGCAGAAATCGGCTTGGTGAGTCTATTTGATTCAGCTTTTTCTTGGGAGAGTTATTAGGAAAGTTGGTTACATCAGCATGCCCATACCATACAGAAGGTAACTTATGGGTGAAAAAGCCAGCTACCAATGAAGATTGACCTTACAACCTGCAGTTTACTAGACAAGCGCTATCACAACTTAACTATGGCAGCGAGCTATATTCTTTGGGTAGCTTCCCTAGCCCCCTTAATGTGTATTTCTTGAAGGTATATCATATCAGTGATATATTCTAGCGCATCTATTGGATAGTACTAGCTTTCAGGGTTCTACACAGAGGTGGAGATCCCCTTAGATGACTTTTATATACGAAGACAACTTTTCATTTGCACTGGCTTGTTTTGAAAATCTTGATTGAGCCTCTTGCACTCTCTTTATATGTTGCCATGAGTACAAGCATTCTCATGGGTCGGTCAACCCAACAAAAAATACAACCCTAGAGTTATCCTTCCCTTATGCACATAGGAACTGGAACTAGAACCCAGAATCATACAAGCTTGACCCAGCGGATAAGTGTCAAATTCACTCCATGGTTGTTAAAGGGGTTAAGCCATGACCAAAAGTGTCTTCACTTCATACTTTTCAGACTCTCGACGCAACAGGATTGGACTTAAAATAGGAAAGTAACACAGAGTTGTTATTTGCATTGGTTTCTCGGCTTTCGCGCTGATGTTCGAAAAAATCTCATGCAGGTGTATACTAGACTTGTCTGAAGTCTGAATAAAGAAAATGTGCAACAAAAATCTAGAAATAGGGTTCAGAGTGCAGTTTTTCACTTCTGTCAACGACCATTAGTACCATTATTGTGCAATAATAGAGGTCCGAATACAACGGGTTCTATTTAGTGCTAGGGAAAACCCGGCAAAGCACTCCTTATAACTATATATTACATTTGATTTCGAGTTTTACTCTATGGAATGAGGGAGTAAAGATCGTTATGTTACTTAGCTCTAGTGATTAGATCCCATTTTCTCTCTATTTGGCCCATTCGTATTCGAGTGGCCAATATTTGTTTTTTTTGAGCGAGTCCACTCGTTATCGCTGCAATGAATACAGAGTTGCCTCCCTTTCAAAATGGGGAACACAACCGCAAAAGTGCCTTTACCCTTGACCGTGGCTTTACCCCCTTATAGATCCACCTCTCCCTTCTTGAGAAGAGCAGCCAAATTTCGGCAGCTGATGTATAAACTGACTTAGGTTGACTGACCCCCAACCTGGAGCGATGATACTGAAACACGCGTAGTGCTCCGTGCTAAGCCGTTACTAGTGAAAGGGAATGGTATCCGATCTGGCAGCTGTAACATATGCGAGAAGCAAATCCAGCATTGGCACAGTTATTAGTATTCACCTTGTTAATCTCATCCAGTGGAACTCCATTTTGATGTAAGTACATGACGACATTGGAATGACCTTGCCGTGCTGCCCAATACAATGCGGAATCACCGTGTCTGTCTTTGACATTAAATGACACGCCTTTATCTCGGAGAAATTCGAGAATATCTATCTGTCCGGAGCCAGCGGCCATATGTACCAGTGTCTCACCATGCTGCAAGCAATGAGCGATCGTGTTGTGATTTTCCACATGAATGAAATTATAGGTACAGAGTCTGTCGAGTGATAAAAGCATAGCCGGACAATTCTACCTCTTTCATGGTCTATTGAGCCATTCACCACTTCACATTCTGCATATTCCAGGGTGCATAATTGAGGGACTTTCTGCTTGTACCGGTGTGCCCCATAAAGACGGTAACTCGATGGTCCAGCTCCTTTATTTAATGTCGCGATCTGAAACCGACTCGTATAACAGAAAAGCTGAGAACAAAACCAGAAACATAGCCTAATATGACGTCCACTTCATCACTTCTAGTGAGACAATCATTCACGAGGGTGAATGTCATCGTGCCTATGCCAGGATCTAGCACACCATTCCACTCGCAGTTTACCGAATCATCTACCTTTGTTGCGTTACTTTGTTAACTTACCTTGTTAGGTACGTTAAGGTCCACTTTGCAGGCAACATCAATAAGTCGCTTTATTGTGGGCAAGTTTTCACCATTCTCTACGGCAGTGAACAAAGCTGCCAGAACATAACTGCCATTCATCTGCAAAATGGTGAAAGATTGTGAAGGTACGTGTAAATAAATCTAAACACAACAAAGGTCAGCCTTGGGGTTATGCCACACGCCCACGTATGGGCCTGAAAGAATTGCTTTGTGTGAACTGGTTGGCTTACATGGGTATCCCTATAATTATGAAGAAAAATTTTAGTTATAGGGTACTAAAATCAGGCCCCACTTAGAATAGACGACGTAACAATCCTGCATTTCTTTAGCATTACATGTAGAACAAACAAATCAATCCTTGTCTTGTTGTAGACCTCGGAGTATCTGAATTTAAAATGGGGTGGAAGTGGGATGAGTTTCTAACTTCTAGGACTATAAACCACATTATAAATGTAACTAAAAACTAATAAACTGCCCATACAAAGGACAAAAACGGCATCTGCCGGAGTTGTCTTCCGAATTAGTGGTCACCCTCGCCTATTGGAGTTAACCTAGCAGAGCAAATTCATTCTCGTAGGTGCTTGGGCCAGGCCTGTCTAATTCAGGTAAGAAGCCTCGTTGGCACTGAATATAAATCGGGCCGCAGCTCGAACTTCAGAGCTATATACAACTTTCATCACACAATTTTTTCTAGTCGGGCATTTGCCCATCCTATTTAACTAACCTCCTAATCCTGAGGTTTGTTGGTGTGGTAGGAGCTACAATTGTATGAAGAGCTCGTTTTCACAGTTGGCGCAGAGCATGACTCAGACTTGAACCCAGGATGTTTGCGATCTTAGCCAAGCGCTCAAGCCATTGCGCTATCCCGCTATCACACAAACCCTAACTACTAGATTCTTACCTTAATGTCGTTGCATGTCTCAAAGAAGTGCAGAGTCACAAGGAATCAATCAATGATTTGAAAAAGGGTTGAGAGCGCCTTATGCTGTCTGGGGGATCGAAGAAGCTGCATGGAGGAAAAGTAATGGTGGAAGATTTCAAGCTTGACTCAGAGCTGTAGCATTGAGATATGCTGTTTGGGTAGATGGTTAAGACTGGCGATGAGGAGATGAGATGATAGTGGATGGAAACTGAGATCAACCATACAATCAAGACACAGGTAGTCTTTTACACGTATAATTTATTTATTAGTATCAATACAGTGTTCACAGGTAGTAGTGGGGTATTAAAATAAAGAGGATGTACATGTCCTTGTGTCTATACATTGACCGGGTGATTTGTTATAGTTAGTTATTGGGTTATCAAGGATAACACAGGGAGGCATGCGAACCGAACATTGCGCGCAGCCGGGTAGCGGGACAGGAAATGAGGACAGAATCATGGAGGTATCTATCAATCACGAGACTTACGAGTAGACCATTTAAAGAATTTCCGACTAGATTTGGCAAGCTTTTTCCGCGATCTCACCGACTTAAGTCGTACGGATGAGGGCGTAGAGGTAACGCGGAGTTGTGATAAACGTGTTTGGATACTATTAAGAGAGATGATGGAGGATGATTGAGCAGGCTTGTTAGACGAGTGAAGCAAAGCGGTTATTTGATTCCTAGCAACTCCACAACTCCCAGGGGCATGCTGCAACATAAGGCACATAACGGATAATTTAAACCCTACACAACACCACAACCCGTTGTGTAAGTCTGCCTAGCCACAAGTTTTCCAGCCCATGCACGATGAAGCCTAAATTATACAGTCAAAATAAAATTAGCAGCTTAGCTGGTGAAAAATTACCATTCATAAATAGACCACCATCACAAAAAATGGTAAAAAAAAACTTTATGGGTTAAATGAAAGTGATTTTCCTACAAAAAGCTGTTTTAGACATGGTATCTCATCTCAGGCAGGCCCCTGATAATAATCAATCAGTTCAAAGATAGGAGTCGATCGGCCTGTGACCTTCAGCTTACTTACACCTTCAAAAACCTGAGATTTCTCTTCGAGAATAGAGTCAGTTGTGTTATACTTGGATCGCCGATCGATATCATCAGGTAGGGTTAGCATGGGTTCAGATTTTCTCCGGACGGTTCGCACCAAATCATTGCACAGAGAGATCACGCGATACGATTGCTACAAAAAGAGTACATCACATCAAACGCCACTAAATCCAACACTCAAGCGCATAAGTAGGCTGCCGTATAAAACGAGTGGGGTCGTGAAGGGGCAATCCAATGCCTCTCTGCAAAAGATTGGTGGAAAAAAAGTTGGTAGTCACTGAATCATTCCGAACACACCGGCTGTGTTAATGTCCACCACATGCAACAATAGTAAGATATTAGAGAGGTTAAGATGCAAAAGGTTACCGGCAAGGGTTACCCTTCCACGCGATATACGTAATGGAAATGTGCGTCATGTGACCAAAAGGGTTTCCCGGGCGACTCCTAACCGTTAGCAAAATGGGTAGGATTCTCTAAACGGTTGGAGCTTCAATCACTGTTATCTTGTTCTGCTCGCCATGAACCTCAGTGAAACATATCCAGATGTCTTATTCGAATTCTTAGGCAACACCTCTGGCTCTATTCATTACGATAGCGGTGTTCCGTGTGGCCCAAAACCCATTATAAAAATGAGTCTGTAATTGAGATTCCCTAACAAGCGCTCTGAGTACTAGCGCTGCGGCAGTCTTCTTCGAAGGGCTCTATTGTAGGATTCCCTGGGCTCTAAGCTGTAGTAACTATAAAAACGGTACGAACACGAGACGGCGACCTCACTTTGATCGTCGTAGTCGCTGGATTCTCATCATTTCTCGAGGGTTTCGTTGACCGTTATGCTGGAACTTGGTATCTTAACCTATCCACACATTACGGTTATGTTGGGCCAACGGTTAGAGAAAACCGTTTTGGCATACCGTTCACATCTCAACATCTCTATTCCTGTAGTTACATCTGGATACGCTACCAAACCACAATACAACTAACTATCTTGGTACTCATACTGGGAATACGTACCAGGCTCAATATTGTTTAAAGGGGTTAGGCCATCACCAAAAGCAGTTTCACTTGTTTTCAGATTCTCAAGCCTACCATGAACAAATGGGCCCAATACCCAGCTCAAATGGAAGCTTAGATATAGCCCTATCTATTGCGCGACGCGACGTACTTTTCATACCATCGACGCAACAGAATTGGCTTCGAGATAGGAAATGAACACAGATCTGTTGGTGTTTGCATTGATTTCTTGGCTCATGCGTTGATGTTTGGAAAAATCTCTTGCAGGTGCGTACTAGACCTGCAGTTACACAAGCCTGAATGGAGAAAATGTGCAATAAAAATATAGAAGTGGGTTTCAGAGTGCAGTTCGTCACC
>Ga0224511_10000599_pt1 | contig 18038 bp, 7 predicted proteins | sample SF_May12_sed_USG_2_FD_169988 | JGI IMG/M metagenome (GOLD analysis project Ga0224511, IMG submission 169988) | Sediment microbial communities from San Francisco Bay, California, United States - SF_May12_sed_USGS_8_1 | ecosystem: Environmental > Aquatic > Marine > Sediment | place: USA...
GATGTTAGACTGCCAGCTGAGAGCGTTGGAGATGTTGATGCTGACGTTGTAAGGTCCAGGCACGGCATAGTTCTTGATCAACGTCGTTGTTGAGTAAATCGATGTGGTGTCGTTGTCTCCCCAGTCTACATTGATGTTTGCAGGGTCACCTGAAAAAAAAAACATCACAAATATTATTTTACAGTGTTGATGTAAAATAAAAAGTGTATGGATGTGAGTAATGTGTTGACATTTTTAATTTTCTCTTCAAAAATACCGTTCATTTATTCCCTAACAATCATTTTTTCTAAAGCAATGTCTTCATAATCAAGTTATAAATCAATTATTAGTAAATGTTTTCATTATATTGTGTACATGCTATACTTGTAGTAAATTATTAGTTTTGTAACATATACACCTATGCGGCTTAAGCAGGAGGTCAAGTGTTCAATGCCGGACCAGATAAGTATTAACACATGATAAAAATAGAACTAAGCTCAAAGCTCAGCAAATAAAGATACGTGTAGCTCTACCTACATGTAGTCTGTGTAATGATGAGTTTAAAACCTTATTAATGGCGTCGATGCGAATTATAATAAGCCTTCACACGTGTTTTAAATATAATATAAATTATAGGCTTACTGATTTCTAAATCCATGATACATCATATATGAGTATACTTAAAACATACCTGTATAAGGCTCAAGAAGAAAGCTCTGGTTCTTGTTTGTTGCAAAGCAGCCAGGGTCGAGGATAATTGCAAAGTTGACGCCTTCTGGAACTAAGAACGATCGAGTGTAGTATAATTATGAACGGTAGCAGAAGTGTGGCAAAAAGTGTCTAGATTTGGTTTATTAAATGGACATTATATTATAGCAACTTTTTGAAATAGTTAACTGCAAATACAATAAATATATCTACTAAAATATAGAATGTTTATCAAAAAAACATGTGTGTAGTTTTAACGCCCACCATTTTACCATGGAAACCCGTTCGAAAGGTCGACGTGGATTTTGTTTGTGCTGATAATAGAGCAAATTGTCGCTTTAATACTGGAAAATGGGCGTATAAATTATTTGATATATCAAACATCACACCCTGAAAGAACATGAACCCCTAGTTCCCAACCAATAGTGCATTAGACAATAGCAAACTGATGAAAGGGAAAGCCCTCAGGAAGGACTGCATAGCCTGCACGAGAAAACAGCAGCCTCGGTTTTATTGAAGCTGTTCATCAGTAGTAATGAATGATGCCACACCACTGACTCCCTCTAGCGCATTAGCAGAACTCCATTTTCAAATGTAAACAACATACATGTACACTCCATGATCCCTGGGGACCAGAAAAATATGACTACACAATGATGTAGTACGGGGCGACGTTTTACAGCCGCCACACAGGCACTAAACCATTGTGGTCCATTGTGCGGACGAAACAGGTTGGGGCGAACAGATTCGTACGTGCAATAATAATAGACCTTAAGTTCACAAAAATGCAATATACTTACGTTTTCGTAATGTGCCCTGGATTTAATTCGATTGTAAACATTATTCTGCTTCAATAAACACAACCATACTTCGAACTTTGAACTGTTACACTGGCAATATCATTGTGCATGGAATAAAACACGATGTGTAAAGGTAATTCATTATTTATTTTAAATAAAGCAAGTTGTGATGTAGGTAAATAATTAAAGGTAACAATACGCATTTTAGTACTTTACAATATTTAACAAAAAAAATTAGTAGGTACTAACAGGAACAAATGAAGTGTCGAAACGTAGAACATGATATATAGACGCTCAAATATAATAAAATTGTCACTGTTACCAACCCATTGATGAACTATGCATTTAATAATTATCATATGTTAACAGTTCTACCTGTGCACACTGGTGGGGAATTCGACCACGTTGCGTCTGCCTGACATATGCGCGTGCCGTTACCGGTAGTTAGCCCATATCCTGTATTGCATGTGTACGTTACGCTTGTCATGTAGTCGTATGTTGTCTTATAAATATACCCGTTTTTTATTCTGTATTTGAGTGTTGCATCCAAAAAACATTAATATTCTTCAATGAGTATGACTTTGTGTCATAATACGCAGGATCAAAATTGAACATGCTTACAACAGTTCATAGAAAGTTAATAGATGCTAGCACTACTACCTAAGGCATCATGCGTTACACGCTCCCCAGAATGCTTGATTTTAAAATCAGGGGCAACAACCTCGTCAATTGTCATTAGTTGTGTGCCAGAATACCTAGGGGCTCATTTGCACATGCTGTCAACAATTGATTAAAAAGATTTGAAACACAAACTACGAATATTATGCTTTGTTAATCAGGGTCAAAAACTATTAGGATCGCAAGAATTTACATTATAATTCCTATGTCGGTGCTGGGTTTTAATAGATTTTGTGATTCTTAACTCTGTTCAAATTTTAACCAGACGGTCGCCGGCCTGCGCCTGGACGATATTGCAAGAATAACTTATGGCTTCGTGTGCAGATTAGCATACGATTTCATCATGTAGCAATTCCAATCCAGTACGAGCTGTGGTTATAGGTTAATCGTGAAAGAGTATTACCTTAATTATAAAAAAAATGTAAATTTACTATAACCATGAATAAACCTGTTGTAGTCGTATTTCAAATACTCGCGTTGGTGTTATCAAAATTATATTTCGAATGTGTTGTATTGCTAAAAATTAATCGGTTTTACCAATATATTCATTGTACAACTATGAAATATTTTTGTTAATTATGTAAACCTTTAGCGCCTGTCACTACGTACCATTTCCAATAAAATATGCTTGTTGTTTTATTCAGTTAACTAGGTGTTTCACATATAAGATTCTGATACGTCTCTTAGACAAACTTGGGCCGCATGTTCAAATAATTAAACGTTTAAAACTACTAATAATATTGCTATACTGAATTGTTTGTATTGCTTTTGAACTTGCGTTTTAGCCATACTTAAGCAGTGAATCCTACTCTTGTAAATATATGAAACTGCCAAATATGGTTATTTATGCATGTAAAAATATACCACAAAAACGACTTTTTTGAAAAAGTTCGGCCATAACATTTAGCTTTGTTTATTTACATGTCGAACCATTTCATTGGTACAGTTCAATAGCTTGATTTAAATCAATAATGTTTAGTTGACTAGGAAATGCAGAAATAACGCATCGGACTGCAGTGCAAGTGGTCCTGGGTATTATTCCTGGCTCTGGCAAGGATTTTTATGCGTTTTATTTTTGTTTTGCTGTTGTTTTGCTTTTAATCATTTTCTAAAATACATTATTTGTCATGAAATTTTGCAATTACATTGGATGATGAACAGCTTCAATAAAACCGAGGCTGCTGTTTTCTCGTGCAGGCTATGCTTCCTGAGGGCTTTCCCTTTCATCAGTTTAATGGTCATTCATTTAGTTAACTTAACATATTTTTTAAACTTCATTGGTGTTTACTTTTTGATTTTGTTCACAACATTGAATATTTCGGGTGTTGAGGATGTTCATATTTGACAGGCTATAACTTCATCGAAAATAACGATTTCTTACCGGAGTAAAAATCTATATTTAATCCTAGAATAATGTTTAATATTACAATAGACAAAAACGTAAAAGAGTACATATTAAGGTAAAAGCACGAACATAAATGTTTCCAAAAACAAATTAAAAAAAACAATAATTTCTTTGTTGGCGCAATGTTATTTTGTCTGTATCAAGAGTGACCTAAGCTAAAAAGCAATAACACTATAACATTTTCTGCGGAATTTAAATATTTGTTATTATATATAATAAGATAAAAATTACGCGAGCGTTATAAGAGATATGGAGACAAACAATTCGATGAAGTATCAATATTTGATAAAATGTGTTGGCGTGGCAACAATGAACTGCTCTGCATCCTCTACTGTTGCATTTGAACAAAAATGCCTAGAACGATGCCCGACGCGGTATAGTCCGGTACCCGCACGGGCATAGAACGTTTCTTGAAATGAGCTTTGGATCGCCTTGCACCCTTACAGGTATTCGAAAATGTACGTTAAGGGACCGTACGGCACTAGAAAAGTCTCCGTTGACATCGAACGATTAAGTATCTAAACTTCTACTTGCAACGTTAATTTTTAAGTAGTGCATAAACTTTATCGGCGTCGTTAGATGTGTTTAAAAAACTTTTTGTCATCAAATTGTTGACTGGAACAGAACGGGTACTGTCAAGATCGTACGACTTTTGGATAAAATATACACAAGACGGCTGAACCAATAGTAATCATAGCATGAACGTGAAATTACATATATACTCACTTATTATAATAATTTGCTTCCTGCCAAATCTCTACTATGAAATATTATAAGTAATAAGATAACTAGATGTTTTTTGAGAAAAACGCATGTCTCCCCCCCCCGCGCGTTCCTCTGTGCGCGCTTTTGAAGGAAGGCAAAGAACGAGATATGACCGTGAATCCTATGAAGTTTGAAGGCTCTGGGTAAAAGGGTACTTGCATTATTGAGCGGAAACAGTTTTTACTTTTCGGGTCACTGTGACCTAGACCTATGACCTACTGACCCTAAAATCAATAGAATTATTCTACTCAATAAGGGCTATCACCCTATGAAGTTTGAAGGCTCTGGGTCAAAAGGTACTCGAGTTATTGAGCGGAAACGAAGTGTGACAGAATACAGACGGATAAACTGACAGGGTAGTTATGTCACTTATCGGGCCCATGTGACTTTGACCTTTGACCTACTGACCCAAAATCAATAGGTTTCTTCTACTTAATAAGGGCTATCATCCTATGAAGTTTTAAGGCTCAGGGTCTAAGGGTACTGGAGTTATTGGGCGGAAAAGGTTTTCACTCTTCGGTTCACTATGACCTTGACCTTTGACATACTGACCCCAAAATCAATAGGGGTCTTTTACTCAATAAGCGCTACCACCGTATGAAGTTTAAAGGCTGTGGGTTGAAGGGTACTCGAGTTATTGAGCGGAAACGGATTTCACTCTTCGGGTCACTGTGACCTTGACCTTTAACCTTCTGACCCCAAAATCAATAGGGGTCTTTTACTCAATAAGGGCTATCACCCTATGAATTTTGAAAGCTCTGGGTCAAAGGGTACTCGAGTTATTCAGCGGAAACGAAGTGTGACAGACGGACAGACGGACAGACGGACAAGGCAAAAAAAATATGTCTCCCCCAGAGGGGGGAGACATAATTACTATATAATCTTTATGCAGAATGTGTATTAATTTTGTCATATTACTGGTGCACACTGGAACTGAGCCATTCCAACTTCCATCAGCCTGACAGGTGCGTGTTGCATCACCGGATGTGATCACATATCCCGTATCGCACGTGTAGGTCACGTTGGACGAATAGTTGTATAAGGCCTGGTCGGGGATTTTAATCGAGTTGGCAACGACGTCTGGCGAACATTGTATGCCTACAATACAAACAAAAACCTATGCTAATCAGGATCATTGTTGAAATTCAAATACAACAAAGCGAAAGATGCTAACCGTAACAAGATAGACCCAGTTTAGTTTCAGACAGAAGTAACAGAACGAAAATGCAACATATTTTACACCATTTTTACATTAACGTGATTTTAGACAACCTTATCGGATTATAAACAAAGACAAAATTCTTGGTTTATCAGTTACCTTGTGTAAACTCTTGATCTAAACAGGTCCTGAGTCCTTATGTACCAAGGGGGGGGGGTGGTATTCAACCTCAAGTATTATTTATTTACGATACGCATTGAATAAGAGTTATCTAGTCGTATATTAAGTAAAATATTATTTTATTAATTTTTGTGAACATTTGGTATAAGAAATCGATATTCAATATTTCAACATATTAGAAAGAATCTTTAAATACAAGAGGCTTGCGTATTTACTTTGTAACGCATTTTATGATGGAATATCATAATTGGTTTATTATTGATTAACACACATAATGTTTGCAACAAACCATATTGATTAAAGTGCTTATTTCAGTATCTATGGTATAAACAAACGGAGTGTATTCTATCACATGGTTTTCGAAAAAAGCGTGTTACATGAGATTGGTGTTGGGCTGCACTCTCTGACGTAGGTTGTAATAGCAGAGTCTTCGATCAAGTGACACGCAGCTTCATAGCCAGTGTACAGCAGACAACGTTGATTCCCAGAGTCATAAGAAAACGTGTAACATCCAGTCGTGTTGAAGCAAGCAAAGAAGCATTCGCCAGATGTTATAGCGTTAATCATGATTGTCGGTTGAGTATCATCCACCTTTCTACCGATTTGTTTAATTAACGTGAAAGTGTTGCAATCTAAAACAAATTATTTCCTTAAACACATTGATCACAAAAGGGACTTAAAATCAATGTCGTTAAATCCATCTGGAACGGAAAAAATCTAACTTACTATTTATTAAATTAAAAAAAACATATCGTGCAAAACAAATACATGTGAATGTAATTTTGTAAATGAAACAGGAAAAAAACAATTATCCGGAAAAGCAATATGTAGGTACAATCATTATATACAGGTTTGCCGAATTTATCTACATGTACGTTTGTATACATATATACGTGTATATATAGAGAGTGAGAGAATAGCAAAAATATGAATGGTATACCTAAAACACAGCTTGTCATCCATGTAAGGACTCTGTTGATCATATAATCTATAGATAGTAAATTACAACTTAAATCTATGCATACGGACTTGTCAACTTTGTATTCTGTCGTTATCGTAGTTGTGCCATCCACGGCATTGTAACAGTCTTCTTGGGTCACCGCCGTTGGAAGTGAAGAGTAACATCGTTCACTTACATCACAATTGATGCACGTCTTTTTAACCAAGTTGCACGCATCTTAAACATAATTGACATAATTTTACGAAAAACAAACAATGCAAAATAACTATAAAATAACAAAACAAACAGAACAACAACAACAAGATATGTCAAACGACACATTTGCCCCCCCCCCCCCACTGGCGCCCATTGTCGAAAAGTGTTTTAAATGAAGGGGTGGTCAATAAGTACAGGAAGCCTGCTATAAAAACGGGTTATATTTAAGATTTATTACTGGCCAAATTCATCTAAATACATTGTCAAATAAAGACCTTATTATTATTAACTGCATAATTTAACCAATATTGACACAGTTTGTCAACTGAGAAACTCGTTCCGTAACATTTCTGGTCATTCTATAAATCCATTTTCTTATTTGACCAGGATAGTCAAATAAGATTTATAATTTTGCAATTATTTCCGTAAATGGTCGGATTAGATTTCAAATTGGCAATACCCAACAGTTCAACTCAATACGTTTCTAAAAATAGCATTCCCGAATGTTTCCGTATGCGAATGAGTTAACTCCGTTTGAAACTGATCGATCCCGAGAGCTTTTACAAACGGCTAGGTTTTTAAATATTCGCGAATGTATATCCAGTTACATCCCAGTGTTTCAATGAAATCAGATCTGAATCGTATTGCAGTTTATCATTTATGAGGATATACTTCTGATTTAGGTGAAAATTTATGAGAACTAAGGTGTATGGTTAAATGCTCTTGTTCAACGGTAATATAACTTTAAAGAAGTATGCTTATTTATTGGATTGATGTGGCCTCATGAATGTGTATGAGGTAAGTGCCTGGAGGCTTAATAATCATAAAATATGTAGATGTTCAGTAGAAACGGATTACATAAATGGTCACAAAAGTGACCAATGTAACCGAGGCTTTTGACCTAGTAAACTCAATATCAATAGGGGTCATTTCCTCACCAAGACCAATCAGCGTGTCAAATATAAGAGATCGATGATAAAAAGTTCCCAAGATAATGAGCACATACTATGTTTACATGTTTTAACAAAAATTAGTTTAAATTGATCTTTGTGACCTTGACCTTTGACTTGTGAACACAAAAGCAGTCATGTCCTCACCAAGGGCAATCAGCTATGAAATAAGAAAGTTTGAGTTATATAGTTCTCGAGATTATAAGCAGAAACCATGTTTTAAACAAAAGTTACCCTTGCGACATTGACATATGACCTAGTGAACTCAATGTCAATAGGCATCATGTCCTCATCAGGACCAATTGACACATGGAATATAAGAGCTCTGTAATAAAAGGTTCAATAGATAATGAGCGGAAACCATTGTTTTCCAAATGTGACCCTTGTTACCTTTTGATCTTCTATAAACAAAATTAATAGAGTTTATGTCCTCAGCAAGATCAATGAGCATTTAAACAAGAGGGCTCACCTGAGAAAAAGGTCAAGGGTCAAGGTGAAGCCATTTACAGAGGACCACTAATGTTGTCCACCAAATATTGGTAGAGGACTTCTAGATGATGCTATATACCAAATTTAAAAGCTTTTGGCCTTGTAGTTTCAGACAAGATTTTTGAAAATTGCAATTTGAAGACCTATGTTTGGACCCCGTGACCTACTTATCCAACCAATCAGGACCATTTGAACAATTTGGTAGGCGACCACCCAGGGACGATTCCTGTTGAGTTTGGTCACATTCCCATTAGCGGTTCAAGAACAGAAGTCGTTTGAAGATTTTCCTTATATAATTCAATGTAAAATTGTGACCCCCGGGCGGGTCAGTTTGAACAACTTTGGTAGGGGAATAATTTGAACAACTTTGGAAGAGGTCCTCTAGATGATGCTATATACCAAATATGAAAGCTCTAGGCCCTGTAGTTTCAGACAAGAAGATTTTTTAAAATTGCATTTTGAAAACCTACTTTTTGACCCCGTGACGTACTTATGCAACCAATCAGAACCATTTGAACAACTTTGGTAGGGGACCACCCAGGAATCATTCCTGTGAAGTTTGGTCAAAATCCAATGAGTGGTTTCAGAGGAGATGTTTAAGTAAAACAGTTTATGGACGACGCACGACGCACGACGGACGACGACGGAAGACGGACATAGGCCGGTCACAATAGCTCACCCTGAGCATGTTGTGCTTTTGAGCTAAAAAGCTCTGTGATAAACAGTCCTAGGCATAATGAGCGAAAACAATTTCATTACAAAAACAATCATTGAAAACTTGACTTTTGACCTTATATGTAACATTAATATTATACAATATTACATCAGATCAACATAAGATTACCTCCGTTGGTACATGGAGTTTAATACGACTTAGTGTGAAAGGTGTGTTCCTATTAAATTTTGAGTTCTGCTGGCCCACATATAATCCATTGTTTTGGCTAAATAATAGTTAATGAACAAGTAATGCTTTGTTTTATTACTTAATCCATGAACCAACGGATGTAATCTTAGGGTTTTATATACACTTAAGAAAACTTCCAACGCCCCCATGTTCAAGTTTAAATTCTGGCGTTATTAGGAGGAGTAGAGTGATGAAATTTCACTACCGTGCATTTTCATCAAACCACGTCACAAGAAATGTGTTTGAATTATTGAATTAATTTACTTAAGTGACTTCCGGGGGTCACGTATGATTTTGACGTAACGCTCTTCCATACTCCGCAGATATTAAAATTATTCTAAATTTAATTGTAAATGATTAACGATGAATAAGGAAATGTAAAAATCACAAAAACGGTCGAATAGATGCAAAACAAAGTTAACAAGCTGTATATCTTTCGTAAACCGTAATGACACAAACGTATGCTAAAACCGTTAAACAAAAATATTTTAGTATGGTTCGCTCAACATCACTTTTGATATTGAATATAAGTTATTTGCATCATATTCATTGTAAAAATGTCCTTCCCCAACATAATCATGTCGGGGAACCTTTATGTTTTTATGATGACGTCACAAGTTGTGGTGACGTTTCCTTAAGAGCGGTTTATTCTTGTGCTTGAGAAGTCCGCAATAAATGTTAGGAACACTATATTCTATAAAATGTTGATAACTTAATGAGAAAACAGATGCAGAGTATTGAATATTTTAAACTCAAACATCGAGCAAAGTTGTCCTGACTAACCGGAAGTGCATCAAATAGGAATGCAAACACACGCTTGTACGACTCCGCCTGCACTAAAAATATGGGAAAGTGGTTCTATAATTAAGGAAATTGTCCAAACATGCGAATGGAGTTGCTTACTGCAAAGTTGCTGAATTGAATGTTTTCGTGTATTGTTGACGTGCACGTTTTCAACGTGAAAAACATTAACAACGGTGGCGTAACTTAATACAGTTTTATGTTAATTTTGTCAATAATGCTTGGTGTTTAATATTTATTACCTTTTTGTTTTAAATGAACGAATGTTTTTCTAGTTGTGGGATTTTTCTGCACACGAAAACCAATAAATGTTTGTGAATTTAAAAAATAGGGTTCATGTTCTTAAAAGAGTATTTTCTCAAAAAATGTTAAGTCTATGATTTTTCAAAATTAAGAAATTACCTTTAAATGCCTTAAACCTAATATACTGTAAATTTCATATTGCTCAGATAATTATTAAAGAAGATATCGACAATATAATAAAGGGGGCGTTAGAAGTTTTCATTAGTGTATGAAACATAAATACATGTAGTTTGTCCAAAAAAGACAAATCAATTTTGGTTCATACTAATTTTTACGTCCTACTTTATAACCTTTTCTTTTTGGACAAACTATTAATACTGCACATTTAAAACTGTAAGAATACCCGCGTTAGTGCATCGAGTTAAATATGGCTTAGTGTGAAAGAGTGTTCCTATTAGATTTTAAGTTCTGCTGGCCCGCGTGTAATCCATCGTTTAGGCTAATTAATGGTTAATTAACAATTATTTTTACATTTTATAACTAAATTATGGTACTTTTAAGGTAACATAACAATGTTTTACTTATTACTGATTCCATATCAATATCGTTGCTAGTTTTTGAACATGACAAATTGACTTTTGGGGGCTTCTTTGGGCAATTTACTGAAGAAGTCATCATGATGTCTCGAGACCCAATAATACAAAAGTAATGTTTAGTATGTTCAGTTGTTGTATTTTAGGTCACCCTATCTTGTTCTTTATAAACTAAAGAAAATAATATTAAGTCTTTAATTAGTTGTGCATTAAAAGTATTATCTCATATCTTGAACTATACTTTATTCAAAGGTGGTATGATAAAGAGATAAAACTAGTAAAACATTTATTTGACTTTAGATCTAAAACGTTTTATTATTTCCAAGAATTCAAATATTTGTATGATATAGAAGAAAATTAAATATACTCAGCTCTTACATTCTATACCACAATATATTTAACAGCAGCATTGTTAAAAAGATATAAGGCACTAAGTAAACAACAACAACATTGCCTAATTTAAAAAATAACTAAATCAAAAAAGATAAATAAACTCTTATGCACTATCCAAATAAACAACAACACTGACAAAATTAATGAAATAATATGAACATTAACTTTGCAAGAAGAATGAAGCCTTTAGAAGATATAATTGACTGAAAAAAATATATAAAAAAATATTTAAAGCAACCCTAGACACCTCACTTTTCCAATTAAATTACCAACTACATGTGAATAAATGGATCTATAGATAGTAAAAGTTTGTTGTAATGTAGTAATAGTTGTTTGTTAAAATTCTTATGCATGTGTTCGTATTATATTCATAACCTTTTTCGGTACAATATTATGTTTGATAGTTTAACATTGAAACCAAAATGTGTATACATTTATATCTTAACGTAATCCTCCATCATCAGAGATTACTATTTATAACAAAATTCAAATATTTTTTTTTCAATATGTTAAAAATACCAAGAGCATGACGTTGCCACCCTTAGACACCTGCTGGCGTGCAAAACCATGCCCTGCCTATGTGCTTGGAGCTATCGCATTGCATTCTCCCCCACCCCCTCTGAACTAGAATTTTTACTCAACCAAACTTTAATACGGAAGAGTTATATAAGAGGAACAACAAACGTTTCCAATAATGAAGCTCCACAAAACGAAATTGATATTTTAAGACGACTACTAAATGTCACGAAGAATAAAACATGCACTGCACTTATACGAGGGCTGTTCAATATATAATGAGACAGTGCTCATAACTTTTACTTTTTACAAAGTACAAAGACACAAGTATGTATGACGTCTTCTTTGTCTGACATTACTCTGTCTTTTCTATTACATGTATTACATGTATTTGATATATCAAACATCACACCCAGAAAGAACATGAACCCCTAGTTCCCAACCAAAATTGCATTAGACAATAGCCAACTGATGAAAGGGAGGACCAGAAAAATATGACTACAAATTGATGTAGTACGGGGCGACTTACAGCCGCCACACAGGCACTACATGTGTAGTCATATTTTTCTGGTCCTCATGGATCATGGAGTGTACATGTATGTTGTTTACATTTGAATATGGAGTTCCGCTCATGCGCTAGGGGGGGCGTCAGTGGTGTGGCATCATTCATTACTACTGATGAACAGCTTCAATAAAACCGAGGCTGCTGTTTTCTCGTGCAGGCTCTGCTTCATGAGGGCTTGCCCTTTTATCAGTTTTCCAATAAATAACTATTATTTCGAAAAATTACTAATCAAATACATGCAATTACTAATCAAATACATGCATTAAACGTTTATTAGAAAATCTACTAGATCTATAAAAGTTTGAAACTGTTCTCAGCAGAACCTTTCGTTGTCAAACAGTTGGTCAAAAGAACGATCAGAGATTTAAACAGCAAATGCAATACATTGCACGCACTAGCGGATCCAGGGGGGGGGCGCCTGGCGCGCGCCCCCCTAATTGCCGCGGACCTATGCTTTTTTAAGACCAAAACGCTAATTTGTCTCTAATTTGTCTTCGCTCGCGATTAATTCTAAGCATCATTGATAGAAATATGACCAAAACACACTAAAAAGGACTTTTACTCCAACCTTCAGCACTTTTGATGATTTTCTACCCCCCCCCCCCGTTGAAAAGTCCACGCCCCTTTTAGGTCAAATCCTGGATCCGCCACTGGCACACATAGAAGGAATAGACCCTGATCACATTTACCAAATTCAATATTGAAAACACTACATATTTATTTATTAATTAAATTAAAATTTCCTCTGTATCTTCTGCATTTTTGTTCGTTTACATATCCTTGACTTTCAAAAAACTCTGCCTCACTAGACAATCAATACTGCAGTTAAAATATACGCTTTATTGATTTTTATTTTTATGTAGGAAGCAATAGTTTATTTTATTAATAAAAATTGAAAAGATGTTCAAAGAAAGAATGTTGTAAACAACGTAGATATGTAAAGTTTAAGGACACCATGACAAAATGGCCCGTACAAAAACCAACACACAGAACGACACAAAAACACGTAAAACAGCATAACGCAACATACATTTAGAAAAAAACTTTGTTTGTGTTATTGGGATTTTTCTGTTTATTTTTTTACTATAATTATAATTTCTTAAATGAATTCTTTAAGAAATGTTGAAATACAGCCTTAGTACGGTCAATGACTTTCTTTTGGAGTTTAAACCAGTTTTAAGCTATAACAAATCTCACACTTTCTCAACATGTTTTGGAGAAGAAGAAAAATGCATTTACTCTCTCCAACCAGGCCACTTAGAAGCCACGTGTCGTCGTTTAAACCAAAGGGAAAGCTGGAAACTTGTTGCAGGTGTGACATACAATTATACCTTTCGTTACAGTTGTCGTGAACTCAAATTGCGTTGTATTAAAAAAATGTTTATACTCGGATGTAAAACGAATGCTATTAAGCAAAGTCCACGGAATCCAGAGTACCGTCCGTATGAAAGTTTTTCATGGATTATAACAAACAACTTGATGAACTATTCCTTGTACTACTACTAGCTTTTCTGTGTGCTTTAGTGGTTATAGTGGTTTAGTGGTTATAAACCGCAACTATCTTTCTGTCAGCAACTAAGCAATCATTGTTTTCATACACTGATTGATGGACAGAAGATTGTCTCGAAATGTACACAGATTGACGAAATAATTAATGTCTGCAACAGCCGCAGGCGGCAGCGGATTGTGAAATGACCAAACGGTAGCCTCGAAATCAAAGAATAATGCCTAAATCAGTGATACATGAAGACCATGAAGACTTGCAAACCTGTCTAAAAAGTAATAAGCATTCAAAGAAGTAGATGTGTCATGTCAAATCTAGTCAATGCTTATACATAGTTACACTTTCTAAATATATATTTTATTTGTTAACTAGCAACAACAATTAATTATTCACTTTGATTGCCCTTTCTATGCACCACTAAAAAGCCACGTTAACTTGCAGCCATGTTTTACTTCTCATTGTGATTGATTGAACTGTCTGTGTCCCTCTGCATTGTTGCTATAAACCTGTGTAACGGTTTTTACGTCCGAGCGGTTGACGTATATGAAGATGATTTCCTTATGGCTTCCTAGCCATTGATTAGGGACCAATGATTGGTTTTAATTGGAATGCAAAGAAAGAATCACAAAAAGAATTAGCAGTTAATCAGACCATATAACAACGACTTCACGGCCACGCTTCCTAAATTCCGCTAGAGCTCCCGGGAGATTAGCTTTCGGGCGATGCCCGATAGCCTATAGATGAAAGCTATACGTTCTACCTATATCTCCGTGGACTCAAAATGCTGCAAGGCACTCTTAATATTGGCACACGTTGTTAAGGAGGGACGTCCTAGAGCTCTATGTGTGGGAAATGCCCGAGGTACGACAGACGGTAGCTATGCTTCCAGTCTGCGTCCTAGCTGAAGCTATGATTCTGCTTTCTAGAGCTGTATGGTGGTTCGGTTTTCAATAGCCTAAATGAAATTTTAACATGCCAGACAAGAACTAAGTTTGATTCGTCCGCGCGACACTTTGCTTCATCACTGTTATCATTTGTGCGTATGTGTTACGTTACAAATCATTAATGTATGATTTGTGCGGGCGATATTCTGTCTAATCAAGGTCACCTGAAAACACCCTTCCCCTACCCCAAATAGTACCTTGACATGGGGTTGGTAGTTATTTTCAAATAGTAAAATGATAAAATGGTAGGGAAATTTGTTCTAGATACATGTTTGACATACTCATTTACACCATATAATAGTAATATTTGTATTAATAAATGTGCTCAGCATCATTAAATGAAAAACGACAGCGGTGATTTATTGGTGAAATGAAAGGTCTTGGCAAAAAGTTTTGGTATCAGATGAAGCCTTGTGCCTTGTCTGGTTTATTTTTCTCTACAATCCCCTTAAAATGACTGTGTGGTCGAAAGTAATTAGTCCCAGTTGTGTTTGCATTTTAACAATGATTTTTTTCAGTTTGCCATGCTGTTGGACGCTAGGCCGTGAATATGACAAACAAAGATTATTTACATTTTCCATTTTTGATATGCGATAAACATTCATTTTTAATCGGGCTTTTTAACCTGCAGTAGTTTCTCTTTTTCATTGTAGATAATAATTGTTTTAATCAATCTCAAGTAGAAGCCACTATATTTGAACAAATCTAGTCTCTAACAAGTCTATTTACAAATGCCGAGGCACAAATTATCAAAGCTTTTCAGTAAATAAGAAGAAACGAATGTTTGGATTTTTCCATGAAATACAGTTAGCGTGGAGAAGACAATCAATGATGATAATGTACGTTTGATGTTGTGTAATTAGTACATACTTGAAGCCTGCTGTTGTTATTTCAAAAGAGCCTGCTATATTACAACAGACAGGTCAGTTTTAACATTTTTATAAAAATATCATAGAGGGTTCTGGAAATTAAATTAAATGACATTGTTTATTAAGTTTGTATTTTAGCAAATCTTAGCATTAAATAGAAAAAAATAACATTAGGTTTGTGCAAACTATAATTAAAACAATTGAATATTCATACCAAAAGCGCTTTTGTGAGCCACAATTTTACCAAAGTTGTCTGTCTGTACTATTTTACCATCCGTAAATAATTATATTGTGTGTTTTCTCATATAAACGGAAGAAGGATTTACTGCGTAATTAATGTTGAAAATTAAAAGATAAACAATTCAAGATTGTAAGCGAGACACGACCTTACCCCTACCCCTTATATGTTCAAGTATTCAGGAATATTCTTACTATACGATTAGGTCTTCTTAGCCACTCTAAAATAATTATTGTATTATGATTTTTATTAATTGTGGATGTGGTATCCCATTATTTACATACACTATCACATAAATCTTTAGATTATATTGCAGTTTACCCACATCGGTGAAACAGTCATGGTTTGTGGGATCGATAATTTTTGAAATGCAGTAGGACAATCCTGTAGTTTCCTATGAAATCCTTTGAAAATTGTAAACTATGACCGACACGGCCAATTGATACGATATGAATATTTAAAATGCATAGTGCATTGTCTAATCATAACAGAATCATCGGTTCAATCATCCAACACATTGTTGATATATTTTGGTCATTTTTCCTATTTTGATGTTCAAGATATTTCCCGAGTTCAACAAAAGTTTTTCATTTTATTTGCAAACCATTTATAAGCAACATTGTATTGATGCTCTATACAGAATTGCTTTAATCGTATCAGCATTTAATTCAGCACTTTGATCCTCCAAACTAAAGCCACGTTAACCCGCAGCTGTGTTTAACTTATAATTGTGAGTGTCCAAATTGATTGTACTTGTTATGTCCCTCTACATTGTTGCTATAAACCTGAAACACACGCTGTCTACCATTTTGTCTGGCACCCCCCCCCTTAACGGCCGCGGACCAATGATTTTTTATGCGCCAAACGCTAATGTTTTCTCATTTTTTTTTCTCACGCGATTAAGTTTTCAATGATTTTCTACGTCCCCCCAAGGTCAAATCCTGGAACCGCCACTGTCATTTGACAGCGTTTCAGTATAATCACTCTGATAACTATTAACACAATCAAGTAAAACGTTGGTGTATGTTTAACAAATAATCTGAAGAACGTTAGATGTTGCCAATAATGTTATAGCCCTACTGCCTAAGGATTTTGATTCTATAGGTTCTGAATGAGAACACATTTTAATATTACAAACGTTTAGTCAGCGTTAACGAGATAACTACTTGTGAACAGACAATACGCGCCCCTGACATTTCGCTTTGTGTCTTTCGTGCCACTTTTGAATTTTTTAACAGTCAAAAAGGACAGAACGAACATGACTTTGTGCAGTTTTTTCTAAATTACTATAAATCGAAATATTTAATTGTGACATGTTATAATGGTGTATAATAACTGCATGATTGATTTCCTGAGGGCTTTCTCTTTCATCAGTTTAATTTTACATATACACATGCGTTAGTGTATATTTTATATTTTGCTTAAATACCTAAGATCTTAACAGCTGTCTTTAAAAACAACATTATGAATTTAACTTAATATGTAATAAACATAAAGAGACGTTGTTTGATTAAAAATCTGTTTAAAAAGATTGTTGACGATAAAACTATTCTCAGACACCTTTTCATTGACATAAACTTTTTACCAGTCAGAGTGTGTATATCTACCAAATGTTTGACTCATACAACATATATACTTTGTACACAAATTGGCATTTTTAGACGTTCAAGTGTTAAAACATGACATGCTTCTTAAGAAATCCCCCTGTTTTATGATCGTGTAACACAAAAAGTAAATTTTCAAAAACCTTATTTTACCTCAATCGGCTGAAAGTTCGTTTAAACTTTCTTATTTCTCCTTTGACCTGGGAAAAAGCGTTGCAACTTTAACGGCGGCATTACGTTATGGATTACATTTTTACACTCTTACGTAGATACAGTGTTGTATGTTAAAGGGGATGTGTCCGATCTTTTAATCAGCTATTTATTAGCTACAAGTATTTATTAAATCTTTTAATATAAAGTTGTAAGTTATCGTCAAAAAGTATAAAATAATAACATAATACAGAAATATATTGCAAAATACGCAAAAAAATGTATTCACGATATGTACCGAATAAATTGTTGATTGCCCATAAATCTCGGTTATTGTTTACCTACAATGATGACTCCATTCGTGATTAAACTAGTCTCGGAACTTTACGGACTTTTTCGGAGAGTGTCGTTTTCCGAAGAAATGACCGAGGGGTTCTGATTGGTC
>Ga0224511_10000600_pt1 | contig 18037 bp, 11 predicted proteins | sample SF_May12_sed_USG_2_FD_169988 | JGI IMG/M metagenome (GOLD analysis project Ga0224511, IMG submission 169988) | Sediment microbial communities from San Francisco Bay, California, United States - SF_May12_sed_USGS_8_1 | ecosystem: Environmental > Aquatic > Marine > Sediment | place: USA...
TGTATTTAAATCACTCCCGGGCAGACTTCCTACAACACGGAGATAATTTGTTTTTGCATCATTCAGATTGCTTTCATCTGAAATGACATTCGTGCGAGCAAGGGCAAGGCGTCCATCAACCTGATTCAGGTCTGATCCACGGCTGACACCAGCATCACTGCGCGCCTTTACCTGTTCCTGTATGTGCTCATGCGCTGAAAAATTTGTTCTTGACTGACTGAGTAATTCTTTTTGTTTTAATACATCCAGATAGACTTCAATTGCACGTAATGCAGTATGTTCTGCACTGCCCATGAACGAAAAACCTGCAGATTGAACGCGCGCTCTTTGACGATCAATTTCATGCTTGGTCGCAAGCCCATCATAAAGATTCTGAGTTACTTCGATCGCAGCCTCACCGCGTTGCAACGTTCTGTCATTGTAACCAGCCGTTCTTGTTGTTGAGTTATTACTACGTTCCTTGCCATAACCTGCTGTAACATCAATAGAAGGCAGGTAACCGGCCTTCGCCTGTTTTACCTCTTCCTGTCTGGCATTAGACTCCCTGATATTAACCTGAATATCCGGATTGGTGCGTAGAGTCTGTTCTACTGCCTGTTTTAGTGTCTCTGCTGAAGACTGCCCCCCCGTCATCAGAATCAGGGCAGCAAACAGGCTGTAAGTTATTTTTTGTTGCTTCTTCATATTAATATTTCCCAGATTTTCAATGTGTTAGCAAACAATCCCAATGTTTACATAACATCCCCCGCGTAAGTCGCTAATACTAATCAATACAAGGGAGACTGACAAGGTCAAAAACTGTTATTTATCGAAAAAACAGGGGGATACCGTAAAGTATCCCCCTGTTTTTAGTTTGAAGTATCACTATATTATCAAATTTCCGTCATTAACAAGCTGGGTAATAATTTGAGTGTTTGTATTGCCAGTGACCAAATCAATACCTTCAAGAATAATAGTTTGGGTTGTACCACCTGTTCCATCAGGATCAATCTGAATCTCTGTATTGCCACTCACCAGAGCAAAGTTCAAATATGAGTCCAGATTAGGCGTGGAATCGTTGACGGCAGCTGGAAGCAAATCATCAAGATTGATCACATCACCACCAACACCGGTAACAAAATCGGTAATCGTATCAACTGCAGGAGTTGCCTCTGTACCACCATCGCCGGCAATCCAGATAAAGTTATCCACTCCATTACCGCCGGTCAGAGTGTCATCACCAGTCCCGCCATAAATAATATCATTGTCGTCACCGCCATCGAGGATGTCATTGCCACCCTTACCAAAAATAGAGTCAGCGCCTGCATTACCACTGATGATTTCATCGCCGGATTGACCAACAAGAATATCAGAGCCCGCACTTCCGATTTTATATAGCTGGCCATCAACAACAAATTCAGTTGGCTCACCATTCAGGTCAATAACTACAGGTGCCATGTCACTGGTCATGCCTTCAGAATCTGTAACTGTATAATCAAACTGGACAATACCTGGGGTAAGGTCAATTGATTTTATCGCGAAGTCACTTGAATCATTATTCACACCACTATCAAATGGTTGAGGCTCTAGAATCAAAGAGGTAAAGCCAGCTCCGCCAAAAGAAACAGTATGCGAAACATCACCAGGACTGTTTTTCCCATATACTTTACCTGGGTCGCCCGCAACAGTTGTAGTTCCGATAATATTACCTACTGCGTCATAAGCTGTTATTTGCGCCAATTCCCCGCTGATACCTTCACCACCATAGAACAGGCTGAAATTGATTGTCATTGCCGTTATTGCGTCTGCAAATGCTATTTTGAGAGCTTCAGATTCACCTGTAACACGATTGTAATCAATTTCATTTTTACGTGATCCCCCTGGAACCCCAAGACCAAAGCCACCAGAAAAACCGGAATCATTAATTATCGCGAGATTGTTTTCAAGAAAATCTACCCCACCTTGTGAACGACCCGAGAAAGTAACAAAGGAGTTATTTGTCCAATCTGCGAGCGTTGTGGTGCCGCCAATGATTGGTGATATATCACCAATATTACCGATAGTATCTGTACTGGTAGCAACCCAATATAAAGCATCTGCTGTTGAGAAGGTGTCACCGGCTGACATTGCTGTCCAGCTTGCACCTGTCGCATCATCTGCATTCAAGTCAATGTAAAGTGTTCCATATTCAGGTAATGAATTTAATGTGAATACCAATGCATTTTCAGCTGTTTCTGTATCTGCACCACCCAAATCCGATACTGGGGATTCATAAACGGGAATACCTCCATCAAGACCACTACCCACTTCCAGTGCTTTGAAATAAATAACATCTCCAAGACTGGCATCAATACCTGCTGGAGCAGAGTCAGCAATAGTCAATACCGGATCAGCTTCAGGCTGATTGTTTACAACAATATCATTTGCACCATTAATGGTAATGGTCAGTGTGTTACTACTACTCTGATCACCGTCTGTCATGGTGTAGGTAAAGGTCTCGGTCAGGCTGTCTCCCACATTCAGGGTATCCACCGCCGCATTACCATTGTCCAGTGTGTAGCTATAAGTGCCATCTGCATTCAGAGTGAAACTACCGTACTCCCCGGTATAAGCAACACCCAGTGTTACTGCCGCTCCACCATTGTTGTTGCTGGTCACACCCGTTACGCTGAAGTCCGCCAATACATTATCTACGTCTGTATCATTAAGCAACACGTTGCCTTCTACCGGATTCGGCAAGGCATCTTCAGTCACTTCTTTCGTGTCTTCTACAGCAACAGGAGCAGCATTCACACTGGTAATTGTAACGGTTGGGTCATCATCAATAATGGTGGCCTTTGCAGAAGGAATGCCACGAGTTGCATTCACTGCGTTATCCAGCAGATTCAAAGTAAAATTCTCTTGTCCACCATGTCTTAACTCTGTAAGAGTGTCTTCAGTGATATCAATACTGATAAGTTGTTCAGTTTCACCTGGATTAAAAGTAATTGTTCCTGACAGAGCAGATAATCCATCGTTGTAATCATATGGCGTGCCTGGCATATCAGGTTTGGCAGAACCCGCTTTTACTTCATACCCAATGGTTACCGTCTGACTTGATGCGCTGTCCAGACTAACCTTGAAAACAAAGACTGTGTTATCACCTGGGTCTCCTTCCATTACATAACCAATACCATATCCATCAACTGATGTGACTGCTTCAACATTAACTGTCGGCAACAATGGTAGCGGAGTATCATCATCAATAATGGTGGCCTTTGCAGAAGGGATGCCACGGGTTGCATTCACTGCGTTATCCAGCAGATTCAAAGTAAAATTCTCTTGCCCACCATGTCTTAACTCTGTAAGAGTGTCTTCAGTGATATCAATACTGATAAGTTGTTCGGTTTCACCTGGGTTAAACGTAATGGTACCTGACAGGGCGGATAATCCATCGTTGTAATCATATGGCGTGCCTGGCATATCAGGCTTGGCAGAACCCGCTTTTACTTCATATCCAATGGTTACTGTCTGACTTGAAACACTATCCAGACTAACCTTGAAAACAAAGACTGTATTATCGCCCGGGTCACCTTCCATCACATAACCAACACCATGTTCTTCATCAGAAGTGACTGCTTCAACATTCACTGTCGGCAATGGATCATTATCAATAATGGTACCAATCGCTTCCCCATCAGCAATAGTGGCATTGCTACTCGGGTTTTGAAGGCGAACAAAGAAAGTTTCTGTGTTTTCAGGCGTGAAGTCATCAGTTACATCAATAGTGATTGTCTTGAGTGTTTCACCCGGATTGAATGTGATTGAGCCTGAAAGTTCTGAAAACGGAGGAAAGGGATAATTGTAATCACCCGGATTTGTTGCATCATTATCCACAACAACGTAGTCAACAGTGATTGTTTCTGCTGATGCTTGATCCAAAGTCACATCAAAGCTGATTTTTGAATCATAATCACCAATCACTACTGGAACTGCGAATGTCTGTAAAATAAAACCACCTGATGACGGTGGAGGTGATGGCGGCGCCAGTATAGAAGGATCACTTTCAATCGCTGTTGCATCTGATATTGAAATTGCCGGAATGGTCGGTTCTTGTGGCTCCTCTTCTCGAGGCTGAATAAACAACAACTCTTCTTCCGGACGCTCAACATTGAAAGACAAACCTTCAGTTTCAAATCCGTTCTCCGGATCAACGCGTTGATCAATTAGATCAACACGGACAAAACCATGACCACCTTCACTACCGGCAATACCAGCACCCGGCGCAGGTAACGTAGCGGTCGGATCCTGACCTTCGGCAATAGCTTGTTGTACAGCTTCAACGGATGCGGCAGCATCTTCAGCTGTTGTGCCACCATAAACATCAGAGTCAAGCGAGGCACGTGCATCACTGGCCAAATCCAATGTTGAACCATTGTTGAATTTGATACTTACTGAGGCAGAAGCACCTGTGATCAGCACATCATCTGCATGAACTTGATCGCCTGCTTGCAGAATTCGTTCAGAGCCATCAAGACTTATTGCCTTTACTGTCCCTGTGAGTGAAGATACTGTTCCAACTGCAATCTGATTTGCCATTTCAACATTGGCTACCATTTTTACTGCCTCCAGAAATTCGAAATTTTTAATATAAATCGCTCAGCCAGAACCCTGTATTGGCTCAGCATATAATTATTAGTCTGTGCAGTATGGCAAGAAGAAAAAAGGTTGCCTATTGGACTTTGGTACTATTGGCTCCTGACACACCATTTAACCAAGTAAGGCGGTCAAGTATCAGCTTTACCATACTTCTAGGTATCCAGGCTTCCCCTTCCCAGGCTTTCGATATGGCCTTGATTATAAACCGATCTACATCCGCATATTCAACAAACCCTGATGCCCCCAGAGAAAGAAAATCGAGGATTTGCTCATTATCACTGCGATCAGATAAAAGGAGTATTTTCCCATCAGGGCGAGCCAGATTGGCAGAGATAATAAATTCCTTAATAGAATCATACGGGTATGCAAGGGATACCAAGCAAAGATTCCAGTCAGAAGTGCCGGTGGAGCTCTTGAGAGAGTCCAGTTCGTGTGCCTTGCTATGCAAAGAGATATCAGCTGATTCTGATATCAGCTGTTCAATATGAGTAGCAATTTCCTGATTAGGCTCAGCCAAAACAACGCTTATCACTGCGCACTCTCCCCTTAATCTCGATAGCGCTTGATTGATTTCTGTCTAGTCTACAACTAATGAACCTGATTCCAAATAGTACTTTAGTCCAATCAGCCTGTTTATCAGTTACTACTCATTAACAAAGCCAACTGTAATCTGTCAGTGACACCTGTTTTTTTAAAAATAGCACTGATATGCGCCTTGACTGTACGTTCCGTGATATCCAGTTTTTGTGCTATCAGTTTATTGCTTGAACCATCACCAACCATGTGTGCAATTTCAAGCTCTCTTTCACTCAGACTCGAAAGATTTTTACTTGCCTGTACTAATGCTTTTTTGCGAGATGACAGTTCCTCAATCAACCTGAGCATGAGCTTACGTCCAACCCATACTTCCCCCTTCAATACTGCTTCTACTGCTCTTCTTAAAAGATCGGGGGCGATATATCGATTGCAATAACCCTTGACCCCCGCCTTAACCAAAGCAAAACCACGATCATCATCCGGTTCTAAGTCCATGATCATGAAATCGACAGAAGTGTGTTTGTTTATTATCTTGATAACATTATTTACATCAGAAAGATCGGGTAGTGAGCAATCAAGTAAAACGACGGTTGATTTACCTGAATCAAGATGATTATTTATTTCAGCACTGGTCGAGACACTAGTAAAAGGAATAACACCTTTTATGCCTTCTTCCCAACGTTTCAGCACATTCTCATCAGCAGTACATAATAACAACATATTCACCTGTTATAATTCTTATTAACGCTCTGTTAGTGCTACTTCTTTTGCACGCAAAACCGGCTTGAGCAGATAAGATAATACCGATTTTTTGCCGGTCAGAATATCTACATTTGCCATCATTCCCGGAATTATAGGTAATGGCTCTTTCTCGGTTCCAAGAAAGTTCTTATCGGTACGCACCTTGACCAGATAAAAACTTTCGTCATTTTCATCAGTAATTGTATCAGCACTGATATGTTCAAGCTTACCTTTTAACCCACCATAGATTGCATAATCATAGGCAGTAAACTTCACTATCGCATCCTGTCCGGGATGTAAAAAAGCAATATCAGATGGACGAATACGAGCCTGAACCAAAAGCGCTTCTTCCAGTGGTACAACCTCAATAATATCCATCCCTGGTTTAATAACACCACCAACTGTATTAATCATTATTTGTTTAACAACACCTTTTACGGGTGAACGAACCTTGGTACGCGTCACACGATCTTCCAGTGCCAGATTGGATTCAAAAAGACGTTTTACCTCTGAGTTGGTATCGTTAAGTTCAGCACGTGCCTCATTTCTGAATTTACCATCCAGTTCATTTACCTGTCGCTCCAGACGTAAAACCTCAACCTCTGATATGGCGCCTTGCTCAACAAGTGGTCTGGTCATATTTAATTCTTTTTCAACCAGCTCCATATTTCTCTCATGTTGCTTGCGGCGTGATGTATATAATTGAACTTCCTTCTCAACCAGACCCGGCTGTTTATCCAGTACATCTGCCGGTGCCTCAAATTCAACGCCTTCGGCTTCCGCTTGTAATCGTGCTGCCTTGGCTTTTAGTGCAAGATACTTTAACTGGTTTTCACGTAGTGAAGCTGAAAAACGCGTGTCATCCAGACTAACCAGAATCTGCTCCGGCTCAACCATCTCGCCTTCCTTGACATGAATTTGCTTAACAATGCCGCCTTCGAGATTTTGTATTATTTGAACCTGCTGTGACGGAATCGCTTTACCCATTCCACGTGTTATCTCATCCAGATCCGCAATAGCTGCCCACAGTAATGAAATAATAAAAAACACAACAATAGCATTCAGAATAAAACGCCCTTTAATTGGCGCCTCTTCCAAAACGGCGGCTGTTGAATCCGGCATAAATTCCGTATCTTCTTCTTTTGATCTGGAGTAAATAATTTCTTTTTCCTTTTCTTCTTCCTGCGTTGGAAACCAGCTACGCAAAATTCCCATATATTTTTCAAACTCTATTCTTGACTCTTCAACTCTATTTTTAAAAACACTGTGTGATTCTTCTATATGCTGAGGTAATTCAGATCGAAACTCACCAACCTTTTTGGTTATGCCTGTCTGTGCATTTGATAATTTTCTGGGAAGATCGTTTTTAGCTGTTTTTACTTTCTCAGGTATACCTGAAAACCGGTGTCTGTTGTTGTAAAACAGAGTCCGAAGAGCATACCACGCAGAGACAAGCGCACCCAAGCCCAGATAGATGATAATCTGCCAGGATTTTTCCTTACGATTTACCTCAGGGATATAGGCCATGAACGATCAAACTCCGGGAATAGCTGGTTAATTGATTATTTATTCCGTGCACCATGTAACTTGCCCTGTTTTAGTGCTTCCAGCACATGTTCCTTGGGCCCGTCAGCAATTAACTGTCCATTATCCATAACCATTACGCGATCAACCAAATCAAGCAAAGATGCTCTATGTGTAACAAGGATCATTGTTTTATCTGTAACATGCTCTGCCAGCTTCTGTTTGAATTTGTGTTCTGTGCTCTGATCCATTGCATTACTGGGTTCGTCCATTAATAAAACCGGAGGATCCAGCAGTAATGATCGTGCAATTGATACACTCTGCCTCTGACCACCAGACAATCCTTCACCACGCTCACCCACTGGCATATCAAAACCTTTCGGGTGTCTGTTCACAAACTCACTCACGCCGGCTATTTCTGCAGCCTTTAGCATGTTCTTTTCATCTGCAAAGGGAGCGCCATATAAAATGTTTTCACGAATAGTCCCGTAAAACAGCACAATATCCTGTGCGACATACCCAATACTGCGACGCAAATCAGCCGGATCAATCTGACGCACATCGATATCATCAATATGTACAGAGCCGTTTGTCGGTTCATATAAACCAAGAATCAGTTTTTCGATTGTTGTTTTGCCTGATCCAATTCGGCCAATAATTGCCACACGCTCACCAGGCTTGATTTTGAAAGATACATTTTTCAGCGCCAGAATATCCTGCCCCGGATAGGAAAAATTAACATTTTGAAATTCAACTGCACCATCAAATTTTGGGCGTCTGACAAATGATTTTTCCCTGCTACGCTCCACAGGCAGATCCATAACTGCATTCAATGATTTAAGTGCTGCGCTTGCCTGATGATAATTAACTGCAAGATTGGCCACCTGTGCCATTGGGGCCATAACACGGCCTGTTAAAATCACACAGGCAATTAATCCACCCATGCTGAGGTCACCGTCCGTGATCAAGTACACACCATATATGACAACACCCACCATGGATAATTGCTGAACCAGTGTCGCCATATTGACTGCTGAGGTGGATAGCAGGCGTGAGCGCACACTGAATCGGGCGATATAACCAACAAGATGTTCCCATTTGCGTTGAATAGGACTTTCAGCTCCCAGTGTTTTTATTGTCTCCACACCGGTCAAACTTTCAATCAGGGTTGCATTTTTCTGTGCTGAGGCACGAAATGTATGATCAATTGCATGACGTAGCGCAGGCTGGATAGCAAATCCGTACGCCAGTGCTAATGGTATTCCAAGCAGTGGAACAAAAACTAATGGTCCACCAATCAATGCGATCACAGTCAAAAATAAAATTACAAAAGGAAAATCAATTAATGCTGTGATGGTGGCGGAAGTGATAAAGTCACGGATGCTGTCAAATTCACGTAAATTATTGGCAAAGGCACCAACGGATACAGGCCTGACCTCCATGCGCAGACCCAGTACTTTTTCCATAATCATGGCTGACAGAGCAATATCAGTTTTCTTTCCTGCTACATCAATAAAATATCCACGTAACGTGCGCATAAGGAAATCAAACAGAAAAACAATCACTACACCTATTGCCAATACCCATAATGTCTCTTTTGCATTGTTGGGTACAACACGATCATAAACATTCATAATGAACAATGGACTGGCCAGGGCAAAAATATTGACCATCATTGATGCCGCCAACACATCACGATAAATACGCCACGAACGAAATAATGTTCCCCAAAACCAGTGGCGTGATTTCAGGTTCATTACTTCCGGTGTGCGTTCATCAAACCGGTGCTCAGGGCGAACAAATATGGATAATCCGATGTAATGCTCTTTAAGTGCTTCGACAGAGGCTGAGTGTTCACCAACACCTGCATCCGGTTGCAACAGAGTTGCTATTCCTGATGTTTTATTGAGTGAAACCAGAACGCATGCCTGTCCATCTTTCAATAACAGGATTGCAGGTAATACAAGTTCTGATATTTCATCCAGAGAACGCCTGACAATACGCGATGAAAGTCCTGCCCTTTCAGCTGCCCTTTCAAATAGCTCAGGAGTTAACCTGTTATCAACAAGAGGCAACCCTGCACGTAGTGCATCAGCTGAAAATGGACGATGCTGTAGTTTGGTCAGCAATACCAGACAACTCAACAGAGGGTCATCAAATGACTGACTGTCGTTATGTACTTCCCAGGTATCCTGTGCTGAGGTGTCACCCTTGCCCATTTGGCACTCCAAATGATTGATTCTTATAATATATATGTTGCGGTTGCTAGCGTAAAAAGATTAGGACATTTACAGGAAAAACACAGCGTTAGTGACTATGCTTAAACTGTCCAGCAAAGACAAAAATCATAACCCGTTGATAATATTATTATTTTGCTGGTTTAGACTGTATTATACACAGGAGAAGTATTCATGCTGTATGCAAAAAGAGACAAAGATGGAAGCATTACCTCCCTGCAGACAAAGGCAACTGCAGAGGTAAAAGAAAGGGTTTCAACCGATGATCCTGAGGTATTAGAGTTCCTTAATCAGCATTCAAAAAGCACCGATCTGAAACAGATTCTGACCGAATCTGACATCAAGCTCGCCCGTGTAGTCGAGGATTTGATTGACCTGCTGGTCGATAAAAATATTATTATGTTGACTGAACTACCCGAAGCCGCCCAATTAAAACTGGTTAGCCGTCGGCGTGTACGTAATGCCATACATGGTGATGATCAACTTATGGTCGGAGAAGATGATATTCTTTAAATCAGAATCACTCTAACTAATAGTTTGGTAATAGAGATTCTGCGGATGATTGGCCTGAGCAAAGAAAAACCAGCGTTCAGCAATTAATCCGATAAATTGAATAACAAAGGCTGTCAATAACAATCCCGCATCACCCTTCATTCCCGGAATCAATAGCACCACCGGTATAACAAACACCGTAACAAGAAATACCCATTTGATTGAGCGCAAAAACAGCTGTGTCTTGCCATGGAAAAATTCACGTGTATTGAATGAACCACCCATAAATCCCTGAGAGCGCTGTGTAATTTTTTGATGACGTATTCCAATGGCTGTTTGTATTGTAGTGCGCTGTTTTATTCTGCTATTTCTAATCAATGAGGCTGTTCTGGTCATCAATGCGGTCAATGTGATAATAATTGCCCATCCGCCATAAAACCGAACTAGCTCGGTTGCATTGAAAGCGGCATAGGCTGAAGCGAGAACAAAACCGGAAGCAGTACCCAGCAGCAAATAATTAATTACTGTCAATGGTGTTGACCACTCCTGAATAAAACGAATACAACCATAAATCATGCCAGTGCAAATAAACAAACCAAACGTAGCTACAACCCCAAGCGTGCCAATCAATAAGGTCACCAGATTATGGGGATCCTTGCGAATACCAAAGAGTTCAGGGCCAAAATTCATGTAATGCGATAAACCATAAAGGGCAATAAGACCCATCACAACTGGCAACACAATAACTTCGCGTGATAACCATGAAGTGCGCCACTGTGTTGCTGCACGCCATGCGCGCTCAGGATGACCAAGGTGGAAAAATGAAGCTATCAAACCGGCAATCAAAAAAACCAGTGAAATTATACTGCCGACAACATAAAAATCATTTTCCTGACGTGGTAAAAGCTCAACTGTTGCATAACTTTCACCGGTATAAAGCGCAAGAAACAAGCCTTGGCCAGTGCCAATCAGTGTGGTCAAAAATATAACTGAAAATGCAGGATTCATTATTTCTCCAAAATTACCAACTGGTGATATCGTCCAGCGTCTGTTCTTTAACCGGACCTTCAGGACGTTCAGTTTCTTTTCTAAGCGGATTATCTGCACGAATCAATTCATCTTCGTGTATCTTGATGCGTGTTTTGCGACGGGGTAAATAATGATTGGCCGGTTTCGATCCCCATTCCGGTTGCAATTGATATCCACCCTCTTCCCTGATCGCAATAGAAACTTCCGACTCGGGATCATGCACATCACCAAACAGCCGTGCGCTGGTTGGACATGCCATCACACAAGCCGGTTTGCGTTCCGCTTCCGGCAATGATTGATCATAAATACGGTCAACGCATAATGTGCATTTTTTCATTACTTTCAGATGTTCATCTATTTCGCGCACTCCATAAGGGCATGCCCATGAACAATATTTACAACCTATGCACTTGTCGTAATCGACAAGCACAATGCCGTCTTCCTTGCGTTTATAACTTGCGCCTGTTGGACACACCGGTACACAAGGTGGATCTTCGCAATGCAAACAGGATTTGGGGAAATGTATCGTTTCCGAATTCGGGAATTCCCCTGCCTCATAGGTCTGCACACGATTAAAAAAGGTCCCGGTAGGATCTTTATCATAAGGATTGTCATCTGACATAAAACCGGCAGGACCGGAGGTGTTCCATTCCTTACAACTGGTCACGCAGGCATGGCAACCAACACAAACATTCAAATCAATAACTAATGCAAGCTGGGTCATGATTTCTTGCCCCCTGCAAAATACCCCAGCCATGACTTACGCACTTTTTCTTCACCCGGAACAGGATTGAATGTATCAAACTGCGGAGAGCTGATTTTCTCATCTGATTCATCCGCCTTATAAACACGCACACGCACATCGTACCAGGCTGCCTGACCGGTTACCGGATCTGAATTTGAAAAACGGTAATTATTGTTATCGGGTGGCAATTCTTCAGATATCACGTGATTCAAAAGAAAACCTTTCTGTGATTCATTGGCATCCGGTGTGAGATTCCATGCGCCAGAGGCTTTACCTATCGCATTCCATGTCCAGACTGTCCCCGGCTCCACAGCTTCAGAGAAACGGCACATGCAACGTACCTTGCCCCATTGTGATTCAACCCAAATCCAGTCGCCGTCATTGAATCCTTCTTTATGTCCTACGTCCGGGCTCATATAGAGATAATTATGTGCGTGGATCTGACGCAACCAGGCATTTTGTGAATCCCATGAGTGATACATTGCCATTGGGCGTTGTGTGATCGCGCTCAATGGATACTTTTGTTTATCCGTTTGTTGTACTTCCAGTGGTTCATAATAAAATGGCAGTGGATCAAAGAACGTTTCAACACGTTTACGTAAATGTTCTGGCGGCTGTTTACCGGATGTCTTGCCTTGTGCGGCCAAACGGAATTGTTGTAATACTTCAGAATACACATGACACAAGATTGGTTCAGCATAACGTGTTAAACGATGGCGCTGCGCCCATTCCAGATAGCCTTTATTCCAGTTACGCATGTATTGATAAGACTTGGGTAATTCATAATGATAAACACTGTTGTTTTTCTCATACATTTGCCACTGGTTCGGGTTTGGTTCCCCTTTCATAAATTTCTCGCCACCCTTGCCACGCCAACCGGCAAGGAAACCAATGCCTGAACCGGGATCAGTTTCAAAATTCAAAATGAAATCTGGATAGTCCTTGTATTTACGCTGGCCTTTTTCATTAACAAATGCAGGTAGTTTTAACCGTGTACCCATCTCAATCAATACATCCTGAAATGGTTTGCATTCGCCTTTTGGTGGAAGAACAGGTATGCGCACCGAATCAACCGGACCGTCAAATTCTGAAATAGGTCGATCCAGCATGGACATGACATCATGGCGTTCCAGATACGTTGTATCCGGCAATACCAGATCAGCAAATGCCACGGTCTCGGACTGGAAGGCATCACAAACAATAATATAAGGAATTTTATAATCCCCATTTTCATTCTTGTCAGTCAGCATCTTGCGAACTTCGACAGTATTCATGGATGAATTCCACGCCATGTTAGCCATAAACAGTAACAAGGTGTCGATGGGATAGGGATCACCCTTCCAGGCATTGGTGATCGCATTGTGCATAAGGCCGTGAACTGCCAGCGGGTACTCCCAAGAGAAGGCTTTATCCAGACGAACCGGCTTGCCATCATCATCAACAAATAAATCATCCGGTTCGGCCGGCCAGCCCAAAGGCATTCCGCCCAAAGGCATTTCAGCGTTCACACCCTCCGGGCCTTTTGGTGTTTTTGCGCAAGGGGGGATCGGTCGTGGAAATGGCGCCTTGTGACGGAAACCACCGGGCCGATCAATCGTCCCCAATAAGGTCATTAATAATGACAATGCTCGAATGGTATGAAATCCATTTGAATGTGCCGCCAAACCACGCATGGCATGAAACGCAACCGGATTACCGGTCACAGTATCATGCTCATTGCCCCATACATCCGTCCATGCAATCGGCATTTCAATTTTTTGATCGCGGGCAGTCACACCCATTTCATGCGCAAGGCGACGAATTGTTTTGGCGGGTATACCGGTAATGCCTTCAGCCCACTCCGGCGTATAATCTTCAACACGTTCTTGTAATAACTGGAAAGAAGGTTTAACCGGTGTACCATCATCCAGCTTAAAGTTACCCATCAAACGCGGATCAGTTCCTTTGGAATGGGTAATAACAGGTTTATCTCCCAAACGATCCCACCAAAGTTTATTTTGCGGATCAAAACAACCTTCTTCTTCCGGTACTTCAGTGCGCACAAACATACCGTATTCGGTACTGTTCTCATCCATATTCACCAATTGCGCTGAGTTAGTGTACTGCGCCAAAAAATCACGGTCATACAAGCCTTGTTTGATCAACTCATTAATCAAGGAAAGAAACAACGCACCATCTGTGCCAGGACGAATTGGGATCCACTCATCTGCGATAGCCGAATAACCGGTGCGCACAGGATTGATAGAGATAAATTTACCGCCGTTACGCTTGAATTTGGAAAGCGCCATCTTCATCGGATTGGAATGATGATCTTCAGCTGTACCAATCATCACGAACAATTTGGAGCGTTCCAGATCCGGGCCACCAAATTCCCAGAAAGAACCACCAATAGAATAAATCATACCCGCAGCCATGTTCACAGAACAAAAACCGCCGTGCGCTGCATAGTTAGGTGTACCGAATTGTTTGGAAAAAAGCCCGGTTAAGGCCTGCATCTGATCGCGCCCCGTAAACAAGGCAAATTTACGTGGATCAGTTTTACGAATTTTGGTCAGGCGACCCTCCATGATCTCGAAAGCCTCATCCCATGAAATAGCCTCGAACTCACCTGCCCCACGTTCAGTTCCTTCCTTGCGCTTGAGAGGTTTGGTTAAACGTGCGGGCGAATACTGCTTCATGATGCCGGAGGCACCTTTGGCACACATCACGCCTTTATTGAGTGGATGATCCGGATTGCCCTGTATATAACGCACCTCACCATCACGCAAAGTAACGCGAATACCACAGCGGCACGCACACATATAACAGGTCGTATTTTTGACTTCGATTCGGCCATGCTCAGCCATCGATTCGACATTTACCTTCATGCTATCTGGTCCAGGGATATCTTAGGTGTAGCCAGTATAAAGTCCTTTCAAATACAAGCAATTAACTATCTTCGATAGTATATTAGATTTTACTAATAGACTAGTGACTGGCTATTAAAAACAGGGCTTTTCAGGCGCATTCTGATAGCGTTTGATGCTGTCCAACACTTCTTGATGGGCGGCCTCCTTGCTTTGCCAACCTTCTATTTTTACCCATTTTCCTTCTTCAAGATCCTTGTAGTGCTCAAAAAAATGACTGATCTGAGACAGTAATAACGGAGGCAAATCATCTGTTGACTGTACCTTTTGGTAGGAAACGCATAGCTTGTCAGTCGGTACGGCCAACAGCTTATTGTCTTTACCGGACTCATCAGTCATGGTGAGCATGCCGATAGGCCGACAGGTGATGACTGATCCACTGATCAACGGAACCGGCGTTATAACCAGTACATCAACCGGATCACCATCTTCCGACAAGGTGTGCGGCACATAGCCATAATTACAGGGATAATGCATTGCTGTGTTCATGAAACGATCCACGAACATAGCACCGGTTTTCTTGTCCACTTCATATTTAACGGGATCACTGTGAGACGGGATTTCAATAATAACGTTGAGTTCTTCTGGTAGCCTTTCGCCAGTGCCCACTCGGTCCAGATTCATGCCTGTTACCCCCTGTCTAAATTGGCGCGTATTTTAACCAACTCTATCAGCAAATGCTTATATTTTATGGGTTTTGCATAAAACCTAATAAATTCAAGGTTATAGACCCACTCTAAACCTGTATCTAATTGTATCTCTTAATAAATTAAAAATTTTGCCGCTATACGTAAATGTCACAGCTCCATTATTAAGGAAAAAATATGACAGAGCGCACCCTGAGAATACTGGTAGGCCTCCTTATTCTGATTGCACTGTATTTAGAGTTACCCGAACTCATTTTTGGACTAATTGTGTTCATGCTTTTCGAAGGGATTACCAATTTACGTTTACCTATATTGCTCTCAAAAATTCAAGGGATTGATGAAATTCCTCAACAACAAACAGATGAACCTGAACAGAAATCAAAATTCAGCTTTGAAGCAGAACGCGCCATGCGTTTTGCTGCTTCTGCTTTACTTGGTGTTAGCTACTTTGTTTTAAATGAACATCTTTGGTTCTTTCCATGGTTTATGGGGTTTGCATTTTTAGGCGCTGGTATCAGTGGTGTATGCCCTATGTTAATGGGATTCAAACAATTAGGCTTTAAATGAACTCACACACAAATATTAATCTTGAGACCAGAGGTCTTTCAGTAAAGATTACCGGTATTGTTTTCTGGGGGATGGTTCTGGTTGGTATTCTGCTGTCATTTGTAATGATGAGAACAGCAGAACAGGATTTATTAGAACATCATAATGATATTTTTAATCACTTCATGTATGAGATAGAGCGTGAAATTGAAGATCATGAACTATTTAATTCAAAAAAAGTTATGGAGGATATGACAGATCAGGCTAAGCAACTTGGTATTTCTGCATTTTTAATAGAGTATGACAAATCAATCTTGTCTCATGGCGAAAGTTCCAATAATGATGACAAGTTCACAACAACATTAATGCATCACGATAAAAAAATACAAATAACCCTTTTTCAACCTTCCATAGAAGAGCAACTCAATCTTCAACGAAAACATTTAATCATCAGCATGGGTGTTCTTTTTGCAATTTTTGGACTTATTTTACAATGGATACTCCAAAGAATGCTGGCAAAACCCTTTGTGAGTATGGTAAAGACTGCAAAGGCAATCACACTTGGAGATACGAAAATACGTTTTTATGAAACAGGTAATGATGAATTTGGATATCTTGGAAGGTTTATAAATGAAGCGCTTGATTACACCCTTGAGCAACAAGAAAACCTGAAAAAAGCAATATCAAAGGAACATAAATCCAGAGAATTGGCCGAAGTCACCCTGCATTCTATTGGCGATGCAGTTATCACAACAAATAAAAATGGTATTGTAGAATACGCAAATCCCACAGCGGAAAAACTTCTTGGGCAAAGTCTTGCAGAAATAAGGGGTAAATATATAGAACGAATCCTGAATCTTGTATCAGAACGAACAAGTCAGCCTGTAACCAATCCTGTCATTAGATGTATACACGAAGAAACGCTTTCATTTAATGAAGAAGATATCGTTCTTATACGAAAAGACGGGCAAGAAATTGACATTAAGGAATCTACTGCGCCTATTCGTGATCAAAAAGGAAATATTATTGGTATTGTTCTGGTGTTCCACGATGTTAGTAATACCCGGAAAATGGCTAGACAACTTAGCTATCAGGCATCACATGATTCACTTACCGGATTATACAATCGGCATGAATTTGAAACCCGCCTTGTTGAAGCGTTGAGAACCAACCATGCACAAGGAACACAACACGCATTGTGTTACATGGATCTCGATCAATTCAAGGTGGTTAATGATAGTTGTGGTCATATAGCAGGGGATCAATTGCTTTGTCAGGTTTCGGATATATTGAAAAAGCAAGTAAGAGATTCTGACACACTTGCGCGCCTCGGTGGTGATGAGTTTGGCGTTCTGCTTAACAACTGTGTGCTGGAACAGGCCAGAACCATTGCCGAAAAATTCAAAGACTCTTTATCTGGTTACCGCTTTTCATGGAATGACAATATCTATGAAATCGGAATTAGTATTGGTGTAGTCGCTCTTTCTGCAGAAAAAACCGGCGGCACTATTTCTGATGTATTAACCGCGGCTGATATTGCCTGTTATGCCGCAAAAGATGCAGGACGAAACCGTATTCACCTGTTTGAACCTGGAGATAAGGATCTTGAAAAACGACATGGTGAAATGCGTTGGGTTTCTCGTATTCACAAAGCTTTGGATGAAAATCGATTTGAATTATATTATCAGGATATAGTCCCGACCAATCCGGATAAAAACATACTTCATCGTGAGTTCCTGCTTCGACTTTTTGATGAAGAAGGCAATCTTGTGCCTCCCATGTCTTTTATACCATCAGCTGAACGCTACAATCTGATGACCAATATTGATAAATGGGTTATTTATAATGGGCTAACCCAATTCAAACGCCATCAGGATGCAGGTATTCATTATATTTGTTCTATCAATATATCAGGCCAGTCACTGACTCAAGATGATTTTCTTCATCATGTAGTCAATACAATTAGTGAAACAGGTGTAGAACCAAGCAAAATCTGCTTTGAAATAACAGAAACAG
>Ga0224511_10000601_pt1 | contig 18010 bp, 12 predicted proteins | sample SF_May12_sed_USG_2_FD_169988 | JGI IMG/M metagenome (GOLD analysis project Ga0224511, IMG submission 169988) | Sediment microbial communities from San Francisco Bay, California, United States - SF_May12_sed_USGS_8_1 | ecosystem: Environmental > Aquatic > Marine > Sediment | place: USA...
ACACGCCTACCTCACTAGTTATTGGCTATGCATAGAGGCGGACGTGTTTGAATAGCTCGCATTCCATTCGTTCGTCATCGGTGAACATTAGAGCACGCACGGACGGGACACAGACTCTCTCAATCAGAGCTCGAGTAAACTATTCCTCGTCGCGCGGTTGATAGTAGCTATGATAGGTTTCTAATCAAAGCCATAGTCGCTCATTCGGATTAACGACACAATTAAAGTCACACCGCACACGGATATCAGTTAAAAAAACTAAAATGGATTTATCAATGAAAACCTGGAGACATGTTTACGCTGCTCAGCAGCTACAACAAACACTAGAGCTAGAGAACCAAGGTAATAACCCTCTGGTGGGAGTAGTTACCAGCTACTTTGATGTTCATAAATTTGGCCTGCCACTGTTTTAATTTGATTACATATTGATGTTTTTACTCTGTCCTAAGAGAACTAAAAGTTGGTTATCGGAAACGCCTACCAACCGAAAAAATAAAAACGGGAGTGACAACTGTTTGGTAGTCATGCCCGGGGACGGCGAAACACACTCCTGTAGAGAGCGGTCGACTGTCTATCTGTCTCACAGGTTGAACCAATGGCTGGTGGTGGTGAATGTTAGGTTTCATGGCATCTAAACTAGAGGTTCCCAGCAGGTAACCAGACAGTGATGAGCAGGCTGACTGATTTGTCCCTGATTTAATCCATTTTGCGACTGTGTGTCCGAGAGAGAATTCTTTTGTACTTCTGGTGAATGCCTTTCAGTTGTTGACAGCAGGGTGTCTACCCTTTCCAACCAGTAAGGTATTCGGATTGACTAGTTAATTAACTGATAGACCCAAACTCTTTAATTTTCTTGGAATCAGGTGTTCTTGTTGACTATGCGGACCCTTATCTAGTGACGTTGACTGAACACTAACTAGTGTACGGGCTTCATTCAGTTTTGTATACGACTTGACTCACACTACTGGTCCGGCGATTCAGGCTAGTTTGTGCGTCAGGGGCAGTCGACCAGTTGATTTGGTATGATGCAATATGTACAAAGGTTACTCAAGACCTGTGCTTTTTCTGTTCATTGATCAATTAGACCCAACGTGGCGTTGAACCCTGGTTGGGTAGTCAACTGCAAAGTCACAGAGACTGTGACAAGAAGTTTGTTTATCTCAGATAACCGGACTGGGCATTGGGTCATTCGAATGATTCCGTGCTTGGCGGTGAGCGGAATGCTATGAACGTGCCTGCCGCTGCCAGGCACCCCCTCGGTATCAGTACTAAAAGTGGTCAGTGGCTGGTTATCAGTGAGTAGTCATGAGTCTAGCATCCGACTGCCCAGTGACCTGGCGTGCCACACATTCTTGTTGATTGTGTCACCAAAGCTCCTAGGTTGCCACCCGGATTTGTTGCAATCACCAGGGTTGCCAGGCCAGAATAATTCAACGATGTTGGCTTAGTCAGTTTCCCTGTAAAGTTAAATAGATCGGTTGAAATATTTCCCTCAACAAAATAGCGTTTCTCCCATAGAGTTATCCTCTTAACTGTATGATTTCTCCCCACAACCATCCAGGCTGCTAATACTGAATTATTGGTTTCAACTCTGCTATATTGATTTGACCTGTGTCATTGGCTTGGCAGTACGCAAATAGCTATTTCAAATTCTAGACTGCTGACGTAGTTCCAGTAGCAGATCCATAATTGGGAAGAAGTGACAGTAGCCAAATTCGAGGGCCTATTCTCATAAGTTGCTGCTTTGGTTGTTACTGCTTTGTTTTATGGGTAAATGATTGCACTCAAGTAGGAGTGGGGCTTGGCACTGGGCCGAGATTGTATCAAGTAAATCCACTATGGGCAATTTTATGAATGGAACTCCGAAGGAAGAGGTAATTAGTAGGCCTGCCTAGTAATCCATCATGCTGGCGGCAAGCTACAGGGTCTTGTTGTATCGGTTGCCTTCTTCAGAGTGTGTTTCTCTAGTGCATTCAGTGGATTGCTCAATGTACTTCATTCTCAATCTTATATTACATACCGAATTACTGTTGGGAAAGACCCTGGGGTAGTCTGTTTTACATTGCGGCAGATTTTCTCCCCATTTTAAACGTACCACGTATACTATACAATTCTAAGCATGAAGAAACCGACTGACATACGAAGGATATTAGATTATACCTTAGAGACAGGTAATGCGACAATGGAGTTGGATCGTACAGTTATCTTCCAAAGAGGAAACTCCATGAGCTATAAGCAGTCTGAGGACTGGAAGAAGAATTTGGTTGAGTCTTTGTTGATTAGTACCGGAACTTGGCATTAACCTATCAGATTGCATCTAGCTTGAGCACTTGACTTGTATGAATCATGGTTATAAATGCAAATATGGCTGCATTCCATCGCTTGGCATGCCTTTATGCGGCCATCTGCCCACCAGCAGGCTTTAGTAGAAAGCTCGTCCTCACCTTCAGGCATAAACTTCATCATCACAGATAATATGCTCTTTGTTCCAGCTATCTGCCCTGTAATTCTGATGGCGAATAAAAATCAAAACATCTGGGGATCGGAGATCCGCCTGCTGCGCTATTATTGTCATGTCACATTTTGCCAGACCGTGAATAAATGAACTGGGTGTCCCAGAATAGTTTACTAACCAAGTACTAGGCATGGCCACTTCCTGCTATTATATAACTCTCAATAGCTGGTTGCTTCTTGGCTGGCTGATTCAGCCTACCCAGTCCTGGATAATATATCTAATAGCTGTGGGACAGACAGCCAGACAGCGGTGTGTAGCCGGACAAGTTGCAACTGTATACCAACTTCGGTCCGTTCACTTTCAACCCAGGAGCTATTTTTTCCACAGCTGGCTATGAACTGGAACCAACTGATGGGGGAGATGGGGATTTCCGGCACTCAGGTTCAGTGGACAGCCAGGCAAGGTTATTTACCCTTTTGACTAGGAGATGTTGCAATCTGTTCCTAGGGAACAAAGACTTGTTTGAGCACACTGGCATTGTTCATTGCCGCGGGAGTATTAGGTCATGTGACTGTTATTATAAGCTAAGGTATGCTAGGCATGTGTAACTGTGGATAATCTTTTGCCACTGGTATGGGTCTGAGTGAAACCTGTCTCAATCAAAGGGAAATAGTTTTTGTTGGAGTGATGGTCAACTTGTGTCTGGTCATCTGATTGTCAACACTTCGGCCAAGTTCGCTGCCAAGTTTCACTGGACCCTTACTTGTAAACAGCTTGAGCCTAGAATACACCTGCTCAATTTGACTGCCAAATATTCAATGGGAGGACCTCTGTATGATTGTACTTTTGATTTCCAGTGCAGGTTTCTCTGAAAACCAAACAATTTTGTGTGCCCTAGAGACCACTTAGCTAGAGATTTATTTGTGTTGATTGCAATCATAGACCATTGGGTGGACTGGCCTGATGATAGCAGATGGGCACAGTACAGTCATTTCTACACCTTCCATGTCATATGTAAGAAGCCCTAAGTCATAGTCCAACAAGCAAACAATAAGAAAAATGATTGCTATGATTGTACATCTGCTCAAAGAAGAGCATTAAAGGGGTTATGTCACGGTCGACGGTAGACGCACTTTCGGAGTTGCCATTCCCATTCTTAAAGGAGGCAACTCCTCATTCATTGGAGCGATGGCGAGTGGTCTTTTTCCAGAAAGCGAATATCGATAACTCTAATAACGATGGCGGCCCGAATGGCACAAATGGAAAATAGGATCTAATTACTAAAACCTAATGATTTCTACTCCCTCAGAACATCGAGTAGAACTCAAAACTGAACGTAATATTGGAGAAAATTGAAATGATCACAAGTGCTTTGCCAGTTTCCCTAGCCCTAAATATAGGCCGTCGCGTTCGGGCCTCTATCATTTGCGCAATCATGGCACTAATGCGCGCTGACAAGTGGAAAACTGCACTCTGAAACCCTATTTCTATGTTTTTGTTCAACATTTTCCCTATTTAGACTTGTGTAACTACAGGTCGGCTGTTATGCACTTTGCAAGAGGATTTTCCAAACATCGGGGTTGCGTCGAGAAATCAATGCAAACACCAACAGCTCTGTGTTAATTTCCCGTCTTGAAGCCAATTCTGCTGCACCGACGGTCTGAAAAGTGCATCGCCAAGGGCTCCAAATATGCTCATTGGATAGGGCTATATCTAAGCTTCCATTTGCGCCGGGTATTGGGCTTATTTGTTCATGATAAGCGTCAGAATCTGAAAACAAGTGAAGACACTTTTGGCCATGATATAACCCCTTTAATCCTTCTCGAACTCATGGCAGGCAGATCAGCTCCATCCTTGGACATTAGCAATCATATCATGCCCACCCATATGTAATCAGGTTGTGGTAGAACTAAAAATGTCTTTCTCATTCTGTTTTGTACTCATTGGATACACTTCGGAAGTGGGGAGTAGGTCGGTCAGCTGCTCCCCCAATCATTGAGTCCAGCTATTTTCACATACTTGTGGCCGGTTGGATATACCCGGAGGCAAAAGTTCGGTCAGATAGTAAGCCGCCTGCCTAGTGGCTCATTCCTCCTGTATATGTTGTGCAATGTTATGTTGAGCAGGTCTGTTACCTTTGTGAATTCCCGAGTGTCTGGGGGTGTGGAAAGGTCATGACGCCTGGCGGAACACTCGCTGCGCTCCAAACCACACATTCCTCGAAATAGCAACAAGCCTGACAGCTTCAAATCAGGATGAAGCTAGTTTTACTAATAACTAGTATGGCACAAGGATGTTACCCACCACGGTCTACAGGGATGAATAATCACCTTTAGGATGATGTCAGGCTCAGCTGTCCTGTGACCTGGCCCCTTAATACATTCTCAATAGCGTGGGCCAACACACAGGTCCACTACTAGCTGTTATGACACAACTGAGTATTTTGGCACAATAGTACTCTAGCCTGGGAGTTTCAGCAGAAACATGACCCTGGGCTTTTTAACATGTAATAACAGCTAGTATGATCTTCAATGCAATGGCAGCAGCAAAAGTAGGTACTTCATGGTGCTCACTTCTCGCTGCAGCTATCCGGATAAAATCTACAACCATTGGTTTGCCCTGTTTCGGTCTGTGCAACACCTGGATGCTAAAAACACTATTCCTGTAACCTCACACCTCATGGTCCACAGATCTGTGGTATGCGTGGATGTGGATACATTTCTTCACACCAATGGTGATGTGTCATTTATTCTTCTCACAGCGCTCAATAAGGAGCCTGGCAAACTGAAGGCGCGACCAAAAGGAAGACCGAGTAAAAACTCCATGTCACCTCGGACGTACGGAGCGCAGTGTCCCGCCTGCGGCAAGACTTTCAATAACTCATCCGCACTCGCCAAGCACAAACTCACCCACTCAGATGAAAGAAAATATGTGTGCCAGTTGTGCTCCAAAGCGTTCAAAAGACAGGACCACCTGTAAGTAGGCATGCGCTGACTACAGGCGACACCTTAGTGTTTCATGGGATTGCCCAGGTTGTTTTGTTCTTGAGGTGCATCCTATAAAGGTTGTATGAACCAGGTATACGTACGTGGACATAAATGTGTCGTCCTGTGTCCATAGTCTGATTCATCAAATTCTGTTTGGGTGTGATCCCCCAAGGGGGATTTTTTGTGTGGGTGGTAGGCTTTTTCGAAGTGAACTGAAGCGGCTTTAACTAACTCTCAATCAAGTGTCATTGTAAAAGCACTACCTGCACGTTGGTTCGGCAGTAAACTGGTCACGCCCAGCTGTGGCCGAACAACAAAACACGGATTTAGCGGTGCCAGGATCCGGCAGGCAGTGAGGTTGTAGCATTGCCTGGGATTGTCCAGACCCAGCTTCATTTGTCATAACATCATAAGACTCTGATACCCATTATATTAGTCTCCTCCTCTTAAGACTAGGCCATCCGGGTCCCATTGTATTACTTCCTCTGCGCAATGGCCGTCAACCGCCTATATTTACCTTCACACTCTATCTAGCTCAAGGTACGGCTACGCAACTAAATGTCGCAATCCGACTTGATAAGGTTCCAGGTAGGACTCTCATGATAGCTCCTAGCATTCATTTGTGACAGGGCAAAGGTGCTCTTATTATTGCTTGTTGAGTTTAGTCCAGTAACCCAAATCATCAGGTAATAATTCAAAATATCCCTTCTTCATTCAGGAACGGACATATGATGACTCATAGAACCAAGAAACCGTTTGAGTGTACATTTGATGGCTGCACTAAAAGTTACTGCGATGCCCGGTCCCTCCGGCGGCACCTGGAGAACCATCACAATGTGCCATCAGATTCGCTATATGATATGAGCCAACCCAACTATGGAATGAATGGTTAGTTTAAGGTCTTTTCATGTATTGACTATTGAATCAATCGCACCCGGGGAATCTCCCTAAATGATTTCAGACGGGTTAGCGGCTGCTCAGCTGGTGTAACTGAGGGAACTGGCTTGGTGTGACATGATGATAGATGGCTTGGATAGATTGGATAGATTGGATAGCTTGGATAGCTTGAAAAGGTGGATAGATTGGTGTTACCATTTTCGTGCTGGGCGTGCATGGTTCGACTAGTGAAAGTGAGTCAGTTACCTTTGTTGACAACGTGAGTTTGTGCAAGACTCCAATTGGCCACGACTTCATTTCCTGGTGGCATAATGAGCCTGTTGTTGCCATCTACCCGCACAATCAGGCCAACTTCAGGCCATCCAATGATGCACCTAGAGCTGTTGTAGTCTGAATTCAGTTGCGATTGAGTTAGGACAAGGCGGTAATCTGGAGAAAACATCAATAGGTCTATTTGCATGATTTCGGTCAGTCGCAATAAAAAAAAAGTTCAGTCGCAATCACACACGGCCGCAGTCAGAAAACATAAGACATTTCGATTGCAGCAAAGTTGTCCTCTCTCAACTAAAACTCTTCGTTAGAGCCGAATGTTCGCGATTGTTATCCCAGCGTGGTAATCAAGTCCCTTCGTAGAAACCTTGACTTTGTCTAAGCTGTCATGCTAGTTTTAGTTGTGAAATTCTGTTCGCGTGATTTTGGTCACAGTCTTCGAAGATGCTTTCTAAAATCGCACTTTTTGGTCGCAATTTTGAGTAGATAAGCTGAAACTGCAACTGAAAACGGGTTCAGTAGCACTTTATAGACCCACATTAGATGAATCGACTGAATGTTGCCGATCGTGTGCAGGTGCTATGGCTTATAACCGAGGAGGGATATACCGACCAGATCAGTCTACTCCTTCACCTCATGCCTCTCCTGGTTACCAGTCCGGGCAGCAACAGTACTTCAGATTTGAAGGGACCCATCCCACTAGCAGCGATGGCCAGAAGGCCTATAACATGTACAACAGGTAAGCCGATGAAGTGAGAAACTAAACTGTGATGCGACTGTAAAAAGGCAGTGTCATTGGTGTTGGAGTCTTATGCAATGTACAAGGGAGCAATCACTAAGCTCATGAGTAACTTTCTCAACGCTCCGCTGACACTCCGTGAGTGGGTCGTTACACTTAGGTTACAGGTGAAAGCGCAAGAAAAAACCAGGTTAATATAGATTGCTGTCTGACTGAGCGCGCAGGGCAGTGTTTGTACTGGATTTCACTATTCCCATGAGAGGATGAGTGGATGACGCTTTGTAGCGATCATTCCAAGTTCAAATCTTTGTTGTGCGAGTGAAAGCAGATGCCGTGGAAGCCCGTTGGGAATTGGCGAATGGTGCGTCGGTGTCTGCTGGTAATTGATGATTGACTCATTACCCACCCCGGTGGGTCACTCTAGGGTCTCTGCGGTAATATCTTTCACCAAGCTGGTCTCATATATAGCTTAAAATGTGTTCTGATTTTGATAAGAAAATCTAGCCGTAAAATACCCAAGAAACTGTGAAGCCAGATCAGTTCTGGTTTCCTTGATCATCATCGGGCATACAGGAAAGTTGAGGGAATGAAACTAGTTTTAATGGTGACCAGGAAGTAGCACTTTTTTTAATGTGAGCCCCTTATGATTAGTTGAACTATTATTATGAAACGAACGATTACTTAGCTAAGCCCAGTAGACAGACTCTGATATCAGCAGGGTCTTGTGGTCTCATCCTTCCATCGCTAATCCGGCATAGTGCAGTACAGCGTTGAAAACTGACTTTGTTCTTCCCAGGACTCTATCACCGAGCTTCCAGAAGCAGCAGCTGAGTCCTGCCAGTCCTCGGGGCCTGCCAACCAGCCCAGCCAGTCACTGGCCACCCGGAATGCGAGGGTCAGGCTACCCTCTCTCGTAAGTACCACTTCACAAGTTAACATTCATTTGCTTTGCTGGGTGAACCCTCTGATGAGTATGGTAGTTATTTTAATTCGTCGATGAGAATGTGAACGAAATAAATTGATTATGATAGCGTGGGGGTATGTCTTCCGTCCTGAACAAACAGCATTTATGTGCATGACGAAGGAGAAACTGTTTAAACTTACTCGGCTGTTACTATACGCAAATATGGGGGTGGTTTTCCAGGCTACACACACGACCACGGTTTACAATTCAACTTAATGCACCTTATCCTCATTTTCTGTTTCAATGGCAGTTTCATTTCTCTTTTTAGGGACCCACCAAAGCCATCCGAGTGCACCGTCTGTGGCAAACGCTTCAAAAATCTCCCGGCACTGAATGGTCACATGAGGCTACACGGGGGCTATGTCAAAAAGCCGGTAAGTTTCTAGGGCTATATTTGGTAGGTCAGCTGGCAATCTCTTCCAACCGGCGCGCTGATGAAGTTAGTGTAACTGGGTTTAGAGAACCTGTGATTACCCCTGGGTATTGCTCATTTTTAGAAGCTTTCATCTCACCGGTCAATCAGTTATTTTTCGGGCATCCACTCTTTCATAAACAACAATCTACTAAATCCAGAGGCGTTGCTTACTTGCTTATATCACTGTGGACTGTTTGGTGCGTAGTGACAACCATCACATATTGTAGTCCGTGCTAGCTATTCTGATCAGCAGCAGCACTTGCTTCGCGCCCCCTTGGGATGTTACGTAGCTTCAGTCTTTTCAGTACTGCACGCCTCCAGGTTTCACGAGGCCTTCCAGCTCTCCGCTTCCCCACTGGTGGCCATGATATGCTGGTACTCATTTGGTAAGATTCATAGGTGTATGTTTGACTATGATTCCTGTCAATTCAGGTTACTTGTACTTGGATTCCATTCAGCCCGATTCTCTGCCTTCTCCAACTTTGAAGTCATTCAGATTTCCTTTGCTAAGATCTTTGAATACCCGTAAACGTTATCTCATCCAGTTTTGGATAAATTTATTTCTACAGCCTGTAAAAATGTTTACAGGGTGTTTGGTGTCCTAAATAAAGCTGGGTGTCATCATGCACATCATGGGCGTATAATCCGGATAGTATTTCTGGTCCTTTTGAGTCCGGCGCCTCTATTCAAAGCTTATTACGGTAGGGTTGAACTAAATAAGCCTTAGGAGTTGTCATTTCATGCACATGGGCAGATAACTCCTAATAGCTTGGCCTGCAATGGAGTGTTATTGGAGGTCCTAGAGTTATCGTCTATAATTATGTGATTGGGGTCATTAGACAGGATCACTCGTGGTTATAGATAAACAAAAGGGACTGATGTTGTAAAGCGAACTCTCTTGTCACTTTCTAATAAGTTTATGACACATCCATCCTTTGTCCCCCTCTTCCCAATCTATCGCAACATTTGACAGTCATCAAGGAAGTATGTTTAGGTAATGGTCGGGGACACTGATTTTTCCCGTCACTGTCCATCGTGTAGCAGAGATAAGTAGGGCCTGCTAGCTGTTCCCTGTGTTGAAAGTTTGGCTTTGCAATCCGTCCAGTTGTCACTGAGCCAAAAGTCAGTCACGTGTTATCCCCATCATGTCATTGGACTCGCAACCAGTGGGTCGAAAGGGGAATAGCTTGCCGTACTAAAAGTCCTGACAGGGAATAGATGGCTCTCTTTTCACTCAGTCACATTCTCAGTTCAGCCTCAATCAAGCTCATTCCTCAAATCAAGCTTAAACAATGCTACACGGAACTTACGTGGTCGATCACTCAGTCACAATGATTGGTCACAGTGCGTTTATTCCTTTGAACTGTGAAACTTCAGGGAGAATGTAAGACAGGATGGGCCTGCTATCTAGGTTCTGTCAGCATGACAAGGACTAAAGTTTGGTATGCAGAGCTCAGGATATGGGACTGGCTCAGTGCCAATGATGGCATACCACTGTCACGTCCAGTTTATGTGGGTTGTTATCACGGCGATTGTTACAGTCAGGAATATGGGACATCATGTATATACCTTCTCTCCCTGTGCCTACATGAACACACAGTCCGGCCATTTCTGTGCGCTAATGAGATACAGTTGGACTGTGTCGGCCTTATAACCAGAGCTTGTCTTGCCAGTGGATATTGGAATGTGTTTTAGGCCTGTTCGAAAACTTGTTCACTCCAGGCTGTACTTTCTACACAATTTATGCACAATTTATGCGCCTAATTAGCCTTGCCCTACTTACTACAATCGCTCAGTTGGTAATTGGGGCTTGTACACAGTCTGTCTGTGTATGCAATCATAAGCTACCGCCTATTGGTTATGCCGTGTACCACGCGGAGGCTTGAGCGGTAAGGCTATTTATCAGCCAATCATACGCTTGATCGCATGCACCAATGCCGTGCCATATACGTCACAATGATAATCGCCAAGTTCCTATTGAGACTTGAGCCAGGCACTTGTGTGCAACCTGAAGTTACTTTGTCTCGAAAGACAGAGCCTATTCATAGTTTAGCGGTCAGTGAATAGACAAGAAACGCTCATCTCGGCTAATTACTTTCAACTAGTTCAGTTGTCTAGAGCATACTGACTTTTCTTTCTGGTAAGTTTTGTCTTTCTGTCTTTTTCTTCTGCAACTGCTGGTGTTTATGTTTGTGTTGGTGATGGTCAGGTTGCAGTTTAGACCAATCGTAGGTGTTCAGGACTATATCTGCAGGTCTTTCTCGCCATAGAAAGGATCTCTTTGTCAAAATGTTGGGAAGCTTGATCTAGTAGGTCACTTCCCTCGTTCACCCCTTTCTCTGCCCTTGGATGCAGATCCCTGCATTTTGACTGGTCACTGGTATTCCTTTTGTACAGAACATTACATTCTGATGTTAGCACTTCCACTACATACAGCCTCTTGCCTAGACCACATTATTAGTAAGGAATTGTCTGATCCGCTGCTATGCAGGAAGTATTTTGACATTTGCTTTCTCTCAAGTTGTGCAGCCCGGGCTTACGATAGTCACTGGTAGTTCATTGGTCATCTTAGTCACTTCCTAGTAGGGACTACTAAATTACAGATGAGTGCTAATAGAGCTCAGCTTATCATGGCTGAACGGTCAGCCTACGCAGTGCGCCCTTATCTCAGTAATCTGCCCGCATCCATTGTTCCATTCCATTTCCATTACTGTCTGTACGTAGTCATTTATCCTTCCAGTTATGCAAAGCTATGCAACACCCTCCGCTGCAACACCCTCCGCTGCAACACCCTCCGCTGTGATAAAATGATTAAAAGTTAGTAGATAGTCAAGAAGGGTCCTGTGGTGCTGCATCCCATATGCACCTGACTATGGAGAATAAAGGATTGCATACTGCGCTCATTGAATTAGCGCGGTTCTCTTGTTCTCATACGATTGAAACGTTCGCGCATTGACCCGTGACTCAATTTAAAGGGATGTTGAGTAGAGGGTCTTTATGTTTGAGTGTCTATTTGCGCATTGCTGTAATTCCATTGATATATGTTTGCCTCTTCAGCGAACTCGGCTACAAACAAGTGTTCCTAAGCAGCTTGGGTCATAGTCCTCTGGCCCATAAACCTCTCTCGTTGACATCAATTTTGGCGCAAGTCCTTTGTCTGACTCTGTGCAGTCCAGTTCAAAATCCACTGCGTGACTGGATATATTGATTAATTCCATCTGAAGTGAAGGAGATGGTCGATAACCAGCTTCACCTATGCCATAACGAACTGCCCACTACAGAGACTAGACAGCAGTTATTGTGTCACCATCCACTGCTAACTTCAGGCTTGGTCGCCTGCCCGTCAGTCCGATTAGCTAATAAATCAGTGTCGTTATCCATTCTTCCCTAATCTGAGATGCCAATCGGAGCTGAATGTTAGTAAGCCTAGCGATCATGGGAGATTAGCCTGTGTTATCCTTCTCTCCCAGCTAGAGTCAGTGTCATACCTGCTAGTCACCTGCATGGGACAAGCTGTGTGCGCTTAGCATACAGTTGGCTCTGCTCTGCTCCCCAAAATGTATTGCCGTAGGCGCTGCGCTTCAAAGCGTTAGAGCAATAACTCTTCCCTCCATCCTGTCACTACAGGAAAGGTATTTCAGTGTTGGCTGGCCCTCTAACAAGGTCGCCAGTACATTCTGCAAAGGCTGGGGGTTGGAATGTCCCACACCTCTACAGTTGATTTGGAGGCTTCATAATGAAAATTAGATAGAATTCCACAGCTCGGTGTCAGCTGGGCATACAACCCTCAGTACTGATAATGGTTATTATCCACTGCTGGTGCTGAAAATGACCTTGAGGCTTTGCAATTGTTTGATAGTTAGCTCGATGGGTCTAGTCTGTATTCCAATATATCGTGTGCGTCCAATCTGTCATAAGCCTGCCAGAGCACCAGTTAAATGACTCAAAGCTACTAAATACCGCAGACTGGAGCTAATTATTTTCTACAGGGTCCATCGGCAATAAAATTTATATGTTTATATAGGGAAGATAACTCCTGACATATGTCTGATGGCCTCGCTTCTTGCTTCTTACATTTGCATTGTGGCCGGTGTTTGATGATATTTGTATTCCTGTTGATAGGACGGAGATAATAAATCGGACAGTGCCGCCTCCAGCGACGCAGGATCGCGCTCCACTCTCGCTGACAAGATTACAGACCGGCCGATGCTGATGGAGGAAAAGGGAGGCAACAGTGACACCTCGTCGCGCACACACGAGCACAACCAGGGAAACGTTAGGGAGGACGGCGGGAGACTTCACAGCCTCATGGGCTTCACACTCCCGTCGTCCGTGCCTCAACAACTCAATCCCCTGCTCAGCAGTCAGTTCACATTCTCGGCCAGCGATCAGCAGCGACACATGCTGAATCTGAGTGACATGACTCACATGATGCAACAGATGCAGAGACAAATGACTGCCCGCAGCGAGGCACACACCGCGCCTCACGTCACCGCGCCGCTCACTATTAACCCGTACTCGCTCCCCAATCAGCATGAAGAGCGACAGCATGATGAGCAGATGGTGGGTCAGCGTGGCGAGGAGCGACCATTGCTTCACCAGATGCTCAGCTCGCGCTCGATGGCCGATCACGAGATGGATAGAGAGGTTTCTGAGATAATCAGTCCACCTATCAAGGTAGAAAAAGAGACATTTGCAGCACAGCGGAAACGTCACGCCAGCGCGCCTGATCACATGGCCCCTGACTGGACAGGTAAGAGGCAATGTGCCTGTTGGATTTTGTGCCACACATTCACACAGTCAGACTCCATGCATTCTGCGCTGACTCTTTTTGCTGTAATTTTCTTTCTAGTTTACGAGTGTTAGAGTTGTTGCTTGACGATACCAATATTTGCATTTCTTGTCTGATATCAGCACATTCCCGAGGCTAAAGGATTTGCACACTTGGCTAGCTTCATTATGTTGTAATAGGCTGTTTGCGCACATTGGATCAACGGGACTCCCAGGCACCCAAGCTAACGTTGCTGCTATTGGTTACAATGAGAACGTGACTTGACTTCGATTGGCCAAAGCCTGTTGTACGCGCAGCTTTAGTTAATAGCCGGCATCGTATTGATTTCTAATATAAGCCAGCTCCTAACCGTCCATTGGTCTATGGTGTTAGACTATTAGAAACTCCCTGGATAGCCGGCCATGTTGCCTTGATCGGAGTGGCTTGATAGTAGTTACTAGTTGGGAGTAGTCTGTGGTTTGTGAACAGATCAGCGAGTCGCCGGTGCTACTGTTTTCTGTATGCGCATTAGATTTCTCTTAGTGACTGACACCAGAATGAACTTTATACCTTACAATACTGAACCTAAGTTCTTGAATCCGTGGTTCTTCCACTCAACTTCTCAGCTTTTAGGTAAGAGTGTCTCCCTGACAGTGTCAGCATGTGCTACATTGCCCGTCTGTCAGGTTTCTTATTAGTTCATGATTCTGGTGTATGCGTTTGCTATCCTTGTCATCCGTTTTGTCATGGGCAAAAAATTTGTTGGTTTTAATCGCACTTTGCGCCGTCGCTGTACACATGTGTACCTGCTGGCATTGTAGATCAGCAACATCAACAACAACAGCAGTTGTTGTTGAAGCAGCAGGGACAGACACATCGGAGGCGTCGCTCTTCCGCCGATAATTACCATCGCGAATTCAAACATCCTCTCGATCGAGGTAAGTGAGTGGGCTCATGCCAGGACTGACTATGTCTTTATGAGAAAGGTCAGTATTCTGTGAAAATGACTTCATTCTGTGAAAAGGACTGTACGCGGGGGTCTAAAAGTTTGTTACACAGGTTTTTAAAATAAGATGAGCGGTTGTTACAAAGGATAGGTTGGGTTGTCTGCTTGTGAGAAGCCTCAAAATGTTTGCCGACACCATAGGCTGTCTTATGTGTATTATAAAGGGCAGAAGATGTATGTAGATAAATATATCCACATCACGTGGGAATGTAGGTCTAAAACTTGGCCAGCTCGCTTTCTCAACTGCCACTAGTAGCTGTGGCTGAGCCGAACCATCATGCGAATTAGAATTTGACTAGTAAATTGATTGATTAGTTGGTAGCTAGTATCACTCACCGCTGTGGTTATAGCTGTTGACCGCATTGCTTTGGTTGCGTATTCAATGCTTGTTGGTTGTGGCTTTAGATATCATGGCAAGGTCGGATGGAGCGGCCATCTTTAGAAGTCCACCATTAGGTGGAGTCAAAAAGAGGAAGCACCGTCCTGAACCACTTGTCATCCCACCCAATGTAGCAGCCAAAGAAACTAGACTTCGATCCCCGAGGATATGGGGACCCCCAACAGACCTTCACCTGTATGGCATGTAAGTGGATTTAGAAGGCACGGTCTCCCCGATCCTGTAATCTAGCTTATAGTCAGCCTTGATGCCTTGTTGTTACGACATGAGTTGACCTTGGTTGTATCACCTTCACACAATTCTGTACCCTCAAAAATTACATCATCGCAGACATTTTATAATAACAAAAGCCTGGGGTGTCTGTCACTCGTGTCGACTTCCACATCACTCATGTCGACTTTCACTTCACTCATGGAGCTGCTACCTGATCCGAATTTATGTATTTTCAGCCATCATCACCAGGGGCACAGCGGACGAACGCCCCCTCCATACACCCCGCCACCAATCCTTTCGCCAATGAGAAGCGGTACTGGGCTTTTCTGCGGCCTTCGTAGGTTGTCATCAGGACCACTCAGCGCCTCACTGCCCACACCTAAGCTTTTAGCGATGCGGCAGCAAAGCAGCATACCTGAGGAGCCACCAGCTCTGCTTTGTCCAGTAAGTACTGCTGTTTCAGCTATGAATCGGTTCTGTGCTCCCCGGTTTTCTATAAACACAATAGGTTGACCGCTCTTGGCTTGTGATTGAAGTTAGCTTGGAATAATAGGCTTACGCTGAAGCTCAATTCAGTTTGTGTATGCTGGATGCTTTTCTTACTATGTTCAAACCCAGTTAGTTAAATACAAAGTAGCTTGTGCTAAAACTCAATAGACCTTCGCTCCTAATCAATGGAAACATTCTCCTAATTTCTACATTCCCTTGTAGTCGGAGCCAGAAAAAGTGGAGAGTCCTGAAGCGGGAAGTCTACCACCACCGCCGGAAACTGACACCCAACCGCACATTAACGTCGGGCCTCAACATCAGGCAGAACTACCTACCTTCCGTCCCAACCGGCGACAGGCACTACAGGCGGACGAACATGCCACTCTGTTATGGAGCCCAGAATGCTTGCAATCGCATTCTAAAATCAGCTCAGATGAACGTAAGCCAGCTTACAACAAACTCATTATGAGAACTAAAAACAGGTTTTCATTAAGCCTACCCGGTATAGGTTCACTGAATAACGAGCGCTGACGCTCGCTTTCCACCTTCTGGCAGCGTCAGTATAGCAGTTTCTTTTGAAACGCAATGAGATAAAAACTCCTAGCCCTGTCAATTAGTTAATAATATTATATTTAGCGCTAATGGTCTTTACTGTCTATTACTGTAGTGTCGGCGTATATGGACTTCTCCTGCTCGGCAGCTGTCCCTGGTAGTGGCTCTAATAAGGAATACGCTCTGCATCAGCTATTTTTCAATAAAGGCAATCTACAAAAATCTCTACTGTCGCTCATGAGTAAAAAGATCAACAGCAACTTTGTTAAGTGAGTTTGCGATCCTGTCAATATTGTTTCAAACTTCTTCTTACTGTGGTTGGAATTCAAATCTTTGTTCTTCAGGCTGTCTTTGATGTGGAGGTTAAGGGATAGGAATTAAAATCTTATACGTTATTCAGACTTCATCATAGAGACCTTGTTTGTAAATGAGTGACCTTGGAACCTCTGATGCCAGGGCTAGGCACTCACCACCACAACAGCACTCAACCAGAGTCGATTGACCTTTGTTTTTGTTACAGGTTTATAGGGGATTATCATTATCAGGAGAGCACAGTTTGGACCACTGAAGACATAGAACTGTATACAGAAAGCATAATGGAATATGACAAGGACTTTAACTCCATAACTTCAGCTGTGAGTTCTTCATCGACGCCACAACCTATGCCACAAAGGTGGCTCTATGCGGTTCTTTCTCATCTATACTAGCACTTAGCCATTCCTTTTACTGGACCTTGTTTGGCGCTGTTGGAGCTAGTAATGCCATAGGAGAGTCCCGAGTCCTGGCCAAAGCCCAGTGTAATCGGATGCGAGTCCCTTCTTGTCATATCTTAGCCCAAGTGTTGTACTGGAAGAACCATGCTTTTCTGCTAGGTTTTATCTCACAGTTGGTTCGTGTGGTTTGTAGTATGATGGTCGTAAGTCCCATAAAGATTGCGTTGAGTTTTACTACCTGTGGAAGAAGATCTGCCCAGATGAGTACAAGAGACTTAGAATCATCCGACGTAAGAAGAGGAAGGATGACGAGTTGTATAACTTGCGGTCCCGTGCTGACAAGCGGGAAGCGGTGCAGTCCTCCTCGGATGACTCAGGCAGCCAGAGCTCGGAGGGAGAGCCGGATGAGGATGACATGGCGAGTGACAGTCTGCGGCAGGGCGTAGCACTGCCGCCACTTCCTCCGCCTGCCTGGTCATGTGACTACCCTGGCTGCTCAGCGGTAAGTACTCCATGCTGGTTAGTATGTGGACTCTCTATGGAAAATGTTATAATACATTTATCCAGTGTTTATCCCACTTATATGTCTAGTAGTTTATTGTAAAATTAACCTTATTGGTATTTGGTAGCTACACTAACTAGACCTTTCACAGAGTTAGATGTGTCCTATAAAGGTTTATTTCAATTGTCTTTGTTAAATTGCATATCCTACCATTTTGATGCCTTTGTATGAGAGATCTTTGCGGTTGTTCCTCATATCTGGTTCAATTTTCTAGATCTTCAACTCGAAGCAGGCCCTGAATGGGCACGCACGAATTCACGTGCTGCCAAGGCCAGTTCCTGCTGGTATCCATATTGGCATAGCTGTACCACAGTCTCGCACACCCGTCAAATCCAGAGAACCCAGTCCCGCTCCAAAGAAGGTTAAGGCTGAACCAATGCCGCCTGGGTCTGAAGAGTTCCCGTGTAAACTCTGCGGCAAGTAAGTTGAAGTTTATACTCGTATATTACCTAAATTACCTATTATACTGCAATGTGTGTATGGCCGAAGGTCAAACATAGAAGGTAATGTCTGGCTAGCAGTCGGAGTTCTGGAGCAAACTAGGTTAGAGCCTAGCCCTTCCCGAGTCCACCATTAAATT
>Ga0224511_10000602_pt1 | contig 18008 bp, 5 predicted proteins | sample SF_May12_sed_USG_2_FD_169988 | JGI IMG/M metagenome (GOLD analysis project Ga0224511, IMG submission 169988) | Sediment microbial communities from San Francisco Bay, California, United States - SF_May12_sed_USGS_8_1 | ecosystem: Environmental > Aquatic > Marine > Sediment | place: USA...
AACAAGATTGCTAGCAAACCGATTATGATACGACCAATTTCAGCCTAAAACTATTGGTTTCAAAGAAATATTCAATTGAGGGGTAATTCGGGGCAATTTTAGTTGATTTTATTTGGACATGTCAAATCAAAGTAAGAACAATTATACATGATACGATTCAAAGGTCGGCATTAAAGTACACTGAAATAAAATGTAATTGAAAGTTTCTAAAACAACTGAATTGGTGTCACGAGTTGGAGTCAACCGAGTTAACTACATGTACCCACACATTTATTATTCTCACTTCCGTAGCCATGCCCTATCGATGCGCAAGATATATTTAAAACGGTTTAACGAATTGCCACCACTTAATGACATTAAAAGTAGATTATTATGCCCCAACACTTTGGTATCAAGTAAATGTATTTCAGGGAAGTTTATTTGAATAAGGTAATGAACTTTGTATAAAGTCCGCTAAAGTAGACTGAACTATTTGAAAGTCTTTCAAACAGCTAGCTTTGTGCCATGAAGTACAGTCAATTGTGTTCAACAACCAGTAATTTAGCCTTCTCACTTCCGTAGCAATTCACTTATCGTCGATAGCTCTGTTTCCGCCTGACGCCTCAAAATTGTCGGTGGTTGAACGCACTGTTTATTATTTTTCCAATGCCTCCCACCTTTTTGTACTTAAGGCAAGACCTTTGTAATAGATTCACAGATTTGCAGCTAGGTAGAAGTTTCACAAACTTATTTTTATTGAAACATAATGTGATTTACAGACGATCCACCAGACCGCTTTTCACAGTTTTTTCTGTGTTGATTTTATAAACAAGATTGAAATTGTCCATTCTATTCATTCATATAAAAGGGAGATAATAGGGGTAAAATGACTTCCCTTTAATTTAATTTAAGCAAATAAAGGTAACTTGCATTTTAAAAAGAATTTTTAACCGTTGAAAAGCTAAAGCATAATATATATCACATTTTAATGAAAAAAATCTTGTTTATATTTTGATAAAACAAATACAAATATGTATCCTTTATAGTCCATTACAAAGGCCTTACCTTAATTAGGTATTTGTGGTGCACGTTCCACATATCCGATCTACGATTGCATCTATATTGTTAAGCGCACCCGACATGGTTGTTTTATTTGACATATTTTGAGAACTATATTTAAGTAATAGTTTGCGGGCGTTAGGATGTTCGCTTGAAACAGGTGTGTTACCATTCAGTTATTGACGCACGGGGTTACCAGTGCATACCTACACATTTTGTGTTGGAAAGCTGTTACACTCACGACACGTATAGACATTTTTAAATACATTTTGCCTTTCAAAGTCATGTAACCATAATACATACAATCCATGTTTACTTAACCATACGTATTTAGAGAAGAATGTATCTCGCTTTTGGCCGCATTTGATCCGATTCGGTACAGCACCAGACAATTAGTTTGATGATCTGAAATAGGAGCCCGACCTAGAGCAGCAAACGTTATATTGGAAACAACCCTTATTCTGGTCCCGTCGTATTGTCTTGCGAAGTATAGGGGCTATTTCTGGTGTGCCTATGAACTTGGATCAGTATTCAGACCAACACGACAAAACTAAATCACTGTTAAAACGGTTACAAATTAAAGCAACTTGCAAACAAATATCACATTTGTATCGAAAAAGTGATACACATTCAGATCCTAAAACACATTGGTCCGCGCGGTTCTAGACATTGTACCGATGCTGTAATATTTTACATCTGGGAAGAATAATGCGGAAATAAACACGTTTCCTAATTCAATCACGAATATCATTTAAGATGGCTTATTTTGTATTAATAGACTATCTTGATGTTTTGGATTGATGTTCGTCTGGTCTGAAAAATGTTCAATTTGCGTTTCTTAAAACCCTCAGAAAACTGTTTGAATATGATACAATAACAGAATTACGTCTGAAAAACTCTGAAACGAAATACATTGAAAATAAAGACGACCTGTTTTGATCAATGTAGGAATTTAAAGTTCGTAAAACAGTGTGCGTGTTTTGTCATGAGATAGAGACATTTGTGTAAACACCTAGTAATTTTTTCGCCGTACTTCCGTAAAAATTCGCTTATCGTCTATTACTGTCTAAAACTGTGTTTCCGCCCGGCGCCTTAGCATTGCCGTTTATTACACTCAATGTTTGACATGTTCTTAAAGCATCCTACCTTTTGGTACTTTATTTAGTTTTTGTTTTACAAGTGTTACAACGAGGGTTTACGCTTGTATGCTCGTGTGTATCTGTGTGAATAGGACTTAAAATGTGGCTGTAAAATGTCGCCCCGTACTTGATCGTTGTGTGGTTATACCTATTTTCTAGTCCTCATGGACAATGTAGTTTATGTTGTTTAAATTTGAAAAATAGAGTTCCGCTCATGCGCTAGGGGGCGTCAGTGGAGTGGAATCTTTCATTTCCACAGATGAAACGCTTCAATAAAACCGAGGCTGCTATTTTACCATACATGCTTTGCTTCTTTAGGGCCTTCCCTTTCATCTGTTCCCATACATTTAGTTGACGTATCATTCTACAAACATACTTTAGGAAACAGAATGCAATGATACGCGAAGTCAGGAATACATACATTTACATGCATGTGCCTGTTGCAACATGAATTAAATTGTCAAAATACATGAACGTAGACCAATGTCAACTGACATAGTGTGCCGTTAAACAGGCGTGTGTATGTGTGTAAAGTTGTAAAATAGCTGCAAATTTAACAGTTTGAAAGCAAACTAGGCAAAATGAAACAAGGAATTAAGAGACACTTAGTCAATGTTCTTGAAACTGTCATCTGATAATAACCAGACACGACCTATTTTAAAAGTGTTTCTCTGAACTTGAAACTTCCTTGTTGTTTAATGCAGACGTTTTAAACACTTAACAGCTTTAAGAAAACATTAGGGAGATATCGATCATTATTCTTAAAGACAGAACAAATCTTGGAAATAGAACTGTTGATACAGAAAACTTGAAATGCACATAGCCTGTGTGAGTATGGTCCATAATGGATAGTCGAGGGTTCGTCAAAACATATTATAAGAATAAGTCGCACCCTTGATGTGTTTTTCTGTTATTAAAGTGCATTAAGTCTTGTCACATACGTGTTGGTCTTATTTATTTGTGTTGTTTTTATTAGAAAAGTAAAAACATGCAGCGCGATAGACAAGAGTGTACTTGCCATGATCTGGACGACTTATCACAGTGTCGTCAACCCTTAAACATGTTAAATACCCGTGTCTTTGTCAACGGAAACCGTTTCAAGATAACTATTATTTTCCCACGCTCGCCACATGATCCATTATATGTTATGTGTCCAGGGAATCGTCATAAAGTACATACATTGATATTCATCGCAATGTTATTCACTAATACTGCAAATAAGGCAGTACAAGTTGATCGTTTTCGTGTTACGTTTTTGTAAAAGATAAAATCATAATTTTAATCTGTACGTTACATAAATGCACTGTTAATGAGTTTTTTTATGTTTTCAGTAATACTTATTTAACAAAAATGTCATTTGTGTTAATTAAGTTACTTCACGTTTCTACAATAATGGTTTTTAGTTTATAAAAGCAAACTTAACACCATTTTTAACACAGGCAAGCTGTATCAAACTAAACTGATGAAAGGAAAAGCCCTCAGAAAGCATAGTCTGAACGAGAAATTGATTTAGCAAACATATACCCTCTGCAGTGCAATACCTTTGTTATCCTGACTATTAATAAAGAATTTCGGAATCGATGTAACAATTGCACTGTGAGCAATTAGCTTTGTTATCCGTGTATTATATCATCAAGCATCATACCATTATGGGCAAGTGGAAATGCATGTTCGCTTGTAATCATGCATTACACGCATCGTAATCTGTTTCGAGCTGTGGAATTAAAATGGCACATACTACAGAAAACCATAAATGATAACGACACACAATTAATCTCTTCCTGTTTCGACAACATTTCCCTCTCGGTGTTTTTCACCGCACATTTTAAATAAGCCATGCAGTATTTTGCAAATTAAATGCTTATGTCGTTTTTGCCAAATATTTATAGTTCTTTTTGATAATATTTAACACTTGTGAAGGCGTATTAAAACGCTTGTATTTAGGATTGCTATTTTTACATTATACGTATTCTTTTGTTATTATTAATGGGTGCGTATTAAACTGTTATATGTTGGGATCTTAACTTATAGCTTGTCAGATAGTGACTGCACAATTAACAAGAAGTGCATTAAATGTAACCTAATTGAATTGCCCTTCAAAAATCGAAACCATAATCTGTAGACGTTTAAGCACATGTTTTGTGTTTTAATACAATGTAAGATTGATAGTGTTTAGCAAAACAACTAAACAATATAAATGATTTGCTTTTTATATGGTATTATTTCATGCTTAATGAATAAATATAAGTATTTACAGTAGAAAGATAACCACATTAACCAGTGACATTTAAACAGTTATAGTTTTACGGCAGCTTAAATTGGAACTCGTTTTCATGGGAGACAAATCCTGCATTCTAAAACTTAACCGCCGAAAAAACATGAAAGAAACGTCACTCGTGAAAATATTAGTTTCCACGACCCCTCGATAAAATAAAAAGCGAAATTCAACAAATAGTCTCTATATCTTAAACAACGCAATACATAACGAGATAGGGTGTCACTAGTCCGGCAATAGTGACTAAGCGTGTTCTGAAGAAACAATCTTGCAAAACAAGTGTTTGACAGCCATGCCGAGAGACGAGATGGTCTATTTAATAGAATATTGGATATGTTGGGACCAATTGCTCCTGTAATGGATAGCAATATTTAGATAAAATACCGTCCCGGTGTATAATGATATAGACGTTTTGCATGACAAACAGCTATTCAATATGTTTCTCGAACTCGTATTGGTGAAATGCAATTGATGTCTCTGACACACCGACTTTTTTGTATATTCACCGTTAATTGACGAATCGACAACCGGTTTGTTGGACTGTCTTGAATGACGTTTTGTCCACCAAATGGCGGGTAAATATTAACATCATAACACACGACGCCATTTGGGTAAATTAGAAGACTCGTTTGCATTTAACTGGCTTCGCGCCTATGCAATGTTAGATGAAACGTGCTTCCCCGCATTTGTTAGGGCATCGGACGTCGTTTCAAGCGTTTTGTCGATTCGTTTTTTTCAAGCACATGGACACTAGCGATTAAATTTATAATCATGGTTGATATTTTCAGATATAAGTACAAATTGTTATAATAAATATGTTGTGTCATGTAACTGTCCGAGGGTGAGAGTTTGTTGTTCTTGTAGGAGCGCCAAACGAAAAAAATAAACACGTATACGATAAAAACTCAAGATGTATGCCCATTGTTTCCTCATAAATAGCCATTCACTTTTATTGTTGTTGAGCTATAAATCGTTTAACTGATGTATTTAGGTATAACTCACTGACTACATTAATGTTTGTATTATTTGTTATCAAAAGCTAATGTGTTTTTTTTTGTCTATTTCATGTGCCGATTCTGGTCGATAGGTAAGTGTTTAACACCATTATATCCTTCTTATATAATTAGTGACAGTGGTGTGACTGGAATTATGGAGTGTATGTCTTAGGCTATGATAAAACCGGTATGTTGCAATGGTACACAAATTAAGTGTTGTAATTTTGTCGTGGTCTTTACGTAACATTATAACGATGTAGCAATAATGTTGTAAGTTTTCTGGGACAATCATATAGTTTTGTCAATCTAGATTGTGCAGCAATTTACATGTCCATTGAGAAAATGCCTGCATATATATACTATAACCAAAACGGCTATTTCATTAATTTAACCCATGATTTCTTTTGAACGTTTTCTTAAACACGTCCTACAAATAACACTAATACATTGCAACCTTTAAAACAAGATCGAGAAACATTGTAATAAAACGCTGAATAAAGCAAAATGAGACTTGAATTTCCTGCGAAATTCTAGTTTAATAGTTTTTACATGACTTGAATGACAGTTTTAAGATTGGATTTCAACTTAGTTGCCTTTTAATATTGACGGTTCTGTGTTACCTCAAGATAAAGCATTTTGCAAACTTTGTTCATACTACTAAATGCAATCATTTTCCAACACCATATTTTTATTATTATGCCCTAGAAAACACAACACACCTCGTTTGTCTTTATATAGAACAATTCTTGCCATCACAGAAGCAGTGAGTTGAACTGTCATATTACAAAGAATTCAGGACAAAAGCATTCGGAGATGATCACGCCTGTCTGATTATGTTCCGATAAGAACGAATTTGCTGTTTTTCCTATGTGTCCAGACATTGACCTATCGAAAGCCCGCCCCGTACTGTGTCACGGTGGACATGTTTGATCTCCCATTTTTTATTGACTTGTCAATCCAAGCTATATAAGTACCAACATCCCTAGTCTGATTTTTGTCAGTTATACGGGTAGTTGTACCCGAGAGGGGCGGGCTATCGATGGATCAATTTACTTTACGCCCTTTGTATTTTATTTAACTCGACTGGAATTACTGTTAAGCCTTTGTTTATTTAGAGTAATTTCGTTGTGCGCACACCGATGAAGGGCGTTGCATGAATGTACAAACCACTGTTAAGTCATCTTTTGTCCTTGCAAATTAAATTTCGTGCTTTTCGTGGGTACGGCAATACATGCATTTGAGATGCCAACGAACACTCATATCTTTTCAAAAATATTTGATATAATTTATTGGTCGGCGAATTCAATTCAATTCCAGAAAAATGCCCATTTTTCAAACCACAAAATTTCGTGCACTGGACATAGACTGATTTTACATTTCCTTTGATAACTATAATTACCTGCATATAGATTTTTTCTAGTAAACCCTAATGCACCGTGTACAGTACACTGCTTAGACATTCTACCAAGACCTCATATAACAGTCTTTAGTGAATAAAAGAAATATAATCCGGAAACCAACCCATTTCCTAATGGAATCACGCACGCCAATAATTACGGCTTATGTTGTCTTAATAAAATGTCTTTATGTATTTATATTGTGTTTGTCTGGTCGGAGAACATGTGACTATAATGATTATAATCATGTATATGTCGTTCTAAAAATACAAAAGAGCAGCAAATGATAAACTATCTGATGCGTGTAGAAAATATGTGTTCATGCAATAGCTTGAGATATATGTTACTCTCTCCTAAAATATCGGCATTACAAGAAAGACAGGAAATGTTCCTTTGGCTCTCGAAATACGCCATACAAACAACTATATATTCAATATATATGCATACTTTTGCAACTACATTAATTGATGTCAATTAAACATTGACTATTGCAGGTTGTGCTACACAATGCTTTAAAAGTATAAGTTCTTGTTAAAATGTTCAAGTTATATATGTTGTTCTACTTTTTAGATTTTTTTACACTGTTATTAATATGTGTACTAGTTAGGATTACATTTATTACATTTAATCTCATTTGAAACAACCGTTCTGTTTTTGTTTGTCTTTACCATAGCTTTATCACAATTTGAAATTATAAATTGAAGTTATTTCTCGGCATGTTTCATTCTTTGTTTGCAACATTTTTTTCTTTGACCATCTCTTTAATTAATATTTATATGCGTGCGAACAACAATGCAAGTTGCAAATATATTTATGCGTTTGCAAAGCAAACTAGCAAATGTTTACTTAAATCATTTAACGCAATTAAATGTAATATAAGAATGATATTTTTTTCTTCGCAAATAACGCCTGTGTCTGCAATGAATCATTAAATTACAGATGTATACCTTACTCTTGAAGCACATTCGTTAAGTGCAATGTGACATCCTCTAAATATGTATTCAAATGGTATAAATGCCTTGAATTTAAATTGAATTGAAACAATCAGAATATACTAAGTTTTAAATAATTTTAACTTGAGTCTTCTACTGAACAGTTTTATGACAACATTTTTGGTACTCTCACGTGTTTTATATTATATTATTCTATATAATCAGTATATATTATGTGCTTAATCTTAATAAATACTGCTTACACTAACGAAAATGGCTGTGTGTAAACGTTGAAGAAGAATTCGCAGTCTCTAGTTGTTTAAGAATGACCTGACCAGTTTCAATAATCTTTTATGAAAGTTGTGTATCGTAACTACTAACAGTAAACTGGCTTTTTTAAAATACATGTACCGAAGCCACGTTTAACAATGACCCCAACAAAGCAATAACTTGTGAATTAAACTTAAAATAACACATTAAATTTTATTGTATAACACAGTGTATAAATATAAGAATTGGTTTCATTTTGGTAGCGTTTGGGCGATCTTGAACTAAATGGTAAAACTAGCAAATATCCCATGAAGCGCTAGCAGCCTAAACAATCATTATTGAAAATTTTGTTTCGGAACTCCTAACAATAAACGGGCTTTCCTTACAGAACAAAACCATAAGAAATAAATACGTTTTTGTGCTTTGCTTGCTCCAAAGAAACAAATCAGCCGTATTTACAAACTGGCTAATTATCCACAAAGCACTAGCTGTTTAACGCATCGCGTTGTGTTAAAGTTGTGCCTCGGAACTTTTAACAATCAACGGGCTTCCTTGAAATAACGAAGCATGTGAAGTTAAAACGGCGTGTTGATTGTTTGTTTCCAACGAAACAAATCAGCCGACAATGTGTGTTTGCTCCAAGAAAACAAATCAGGCGTGTTAACACTCTCTCGGCCAATAATGCATTATTCTCACTTCCCCATCAATTCACTGAGGTCATAATGTTATTTTCCGCGAGACGTGAAACCATTGTCGACAATTGAATAGGAAGTGAATAATGTTACTTGCAGAGCTTGTTATTTGTAAAAGAGTCTTTGCATTTAGGGAAAATCTTGAACGTCTCTGTGAATTGATAGACAACCAACAAAAATAAGAAATACGTTACATGCTTAAAAAGTATTTGAAATTTGCAATTACATTGAATAATTATCTAAACTAAAGCAAGACTGTTGCAAACAATGTTGATGGGGTCAATTTTAAGGGTTTGTTTCATTTTAAGTATAATGTACATTTAACTTAATCAGCGGTTGTTGAAGGCATGTTGTAAGGAAATGTATTATTATATGTTTTCTACTACTTCTTAAGTTACATCTGGCATTATGTGTTACAATTTGTTAAATAACAATACTTAAATAAATTATTAGTGTATGCGTAGACTCATTGATAATCACAATACGCATAATTTGTAAATCTTATCAAAATATTGCAGATAGTACCTTACCATAATGTTATAAATTGAAGAGATGTTAAAAAAAGAATATTGTAAACAATGTAGATATGTCAAGTTTAAAAGCACCATGACAGAATAGTTGCTTCCAATATGACAGGGTTTTGATTCTATCAATTAGGCTAACGGTATGCTCACGTCGTTTAGTTTGATAATGTTTAAAAAGTGTTTGCCTTAACCAAATGCACGTTTGGCTTAATTATGTATAATTCGCTAAGCATTACATGTATGTAATTCCCTTTCATCAGTTTAATACTCATTGTCTAATGGACATTACGCCGGACCTCCCATTTCTAAATATTCATAATCTGTTCACCAATGAAAGGATAAGCGTATACTTAAACAAACATAGTCGCATGCCTTTTGGCACAAATGATTACTGTGTTAAACACATTATCCATTTGTCTAAGGACGTGGTTATAGGAACCTTAGTTTAATGTCAATTGGAACAAAACATACACAATGCGCCCTAATAGGTTCACTGTAACGTAGCTCGTATATCAAAAACCGGACTTAATAAATCAATACGCATATAACAACAACCGATGTCCCTCAATCAATAGACATTAGCAATATAAAACGACTAAGTTCTGTATTTGTTTCCGGATAAACAAATGAGTCGTGTTCACACATTTACAGCAAGTATTTAACGTGTTTCCTTCCTCAGACATTTACTTGACACCCTATCAGTTGTTCTCGCATGACGTTGCGAGATTGTCGTTAACTGAAAGAGAAAACTAGAGGAATTTCACTGAATACTTCCTTTACGACCTTCCCAAACAATAACATGTTTTGCTTTTCAATTTCTCTCATGCACTCCAATATATTCATACCACCATGCGTCTCTGTCTTTCAGATTGGTTTCAAAACAAAGTAACAAAGCACTACAAAGATAAAAGTGAATTTGATTTTCTGCGGAATATTACTAGTTTGTCTTGAAATAACCCGATATTAGATCCCGATCCCCTTGTTATTTTATAATGACATTCTTGGAAAGGCAATAATTAAATAAGTAATGAATGTAAATGCAACTATTGTAGAACATATATTGTGTTTCAGTCTACATCAAGAAACATTAAAAGCTATCAGATAAATTTGCAACAAAAGAAGACTTTCGTATATAATATAATATTTAAGAGAAACTGTGAAATCATTTAATTTCGTGGATGACTCTTTCGTCGGAATCTTAAATGGTTGGATTGTCCTACGCACAAAGTAAACAAAATTAAATGTCCAAGGAAAATAAATGATTTCACAGTATATAAGAAATGGATTTTCTAAAGAAGTTAACTATTGTCTGCCACGAAACATCACATTTAAGTCGCAGAGCTTTCTACAATAACATTCCATTAAAGGCGCGTTGCAATGTACTTAGTTGGTGATTTTAGTTTGATCTTAAATTAGTAGGTATTGCATGTATGCTATAACTTAAAATCGCAAATACAAGACCGTTTAAATGTCAAAAACATTTTACTTTGAAAGAAAAACGGAATCAAGAAAACCTCTGGATTTACAATATGTATCTGTCTACTTATCCGGATAAAGACCGGACACAAAGGAATCTCCTAATGCAATCACGCAGTCTATTACATAGGGCTGATGTTGTCTTAAAAACTGTCGTTATTATCCTGAAATAGCTTGTGTCTGGCTGGAAAATGTGCTGCTTTGAATACAATAAACTGAATCTGCGTGCATTGTCGTACTGTTATTCTCACAGACACAAGTTGACTTGTGTTGCATGTTAATGATAAACTAGTATGCGTTTGATATATGCCATACTTGTAGGATGATCTGTATTATAATAATAGCAAAATATGTAAATGTGTATGTGCACGCGCTTTTGATCAAAATCTCAATTCAGTTTATAAACCTATGTCGTATAATACCTTTATCTAAAGCAATAACCTACACAAATGCAACATATATATATATGGTACAATGATCGTGAACATATTATATCCAAACGGTTTCCTTAAAACCAACTATATCCGAAATAAATAGAACTTTTTTCTGTGCGTGTCCCTAGAGAAATAAATCAGTCATGTTCACACATTTACAGCAAGCAATTTGTTATTCTCCTTGCTCTAGAAAATCACACAGCTCTTAATTTAGATATTACTATTTAACGTGAGATTGTTGTCGAGGATTGAATAGAACTGTTATAACGCTACTCATTACGTGTATTGCTCAATCGTATCCGAATATTCGAGTTAAAGAATACTTTAATTGAGTCCTTGTAAGAGGCTAAATTTATGTATACTAATAATTGTGTTTTGTTATTCTAACACATTATTAATCCTACGATATTTGCAACTGTTTAATTACAAAAAATAATTGATGTATATAGGTAGATTTTAAAAGATTCCGATCAATAAGCATGACCACTGATGAACGGCTTTAATAAAACCGAGGCTGCATTTTCCATACGGGCTATGCTTCCTGAGGTTTAGTTTCGTTTAACGTTTACCCTTGAATTGCCATTTATGTTTATTTGTTTTTTTATTGTTTTATTTATGTTCGTATTAACTTTTCAAACGTTTTAATTGAATTATTGAGCACCGCATGTCTGTTTGTTGGTCATTGTTTGAGTTACATTTTTATTGATATTATCAATTTATAGCAGAAAATACAACACATGTTATTCGACGAGAACAAAGTCAACTGGGATAACCTCTGTTATTAACCGGATACAAATACATTTCCTAACATTACCACATAGGTAATTCCAAATAATGTAATTTGTCTACAGCAAATGTCTTGTTTTTACTGTATGCACGTTCGTCTTGTGAAAACAGTGTTTTTGTACGATATGCATTAAATCTGTCACAACATTAGGAGGAAACTGCTCCTTGTGTAAACAAATTAAGTATTACGAACTGGTAATGGCGTTATCAAAACAAACATCCAAAAGTGTATTTATATGTTATTGAAATAACAAATAAAGACTCTGTTTTAAATGTTTATGTTTATATTTCAACCAATCATGTAGAATTAACATAAAGGCTTTTCTAATAAATATTTCGTTATAATTGTAAAGGGAAGTATGTTTTCATTTTAACATCCCGACAATATAAAAAAACCTCTGAACTGTTTTATCGCCTTTAAAATAAATTGAAAAATGTCACCTGTTGGTTCATCTAACAAATTTTAGTTCTTCGAATATATTATGTGTATGTTTTTTTCTGTTTGTCCGTAAATATGTGTTTTGTTCACATTTCGTAATCCTTAAACAAAGAAACATGCCACATAATTATTTATCTGCTACTATAGTTCATACGAACCCATACGTCAATTGACCAATGTATTATTCAAATAAAATGTCACAATTGTGCGCAGGGCTGCATGAGTTACAGTATGTGATTATTTTGACAGCCGTTCCCTGCGTAATTATTGTATACGGGTTTGTTTGACGTTGAATAAATTGCATATTGTCGTATCTTCCAAAACAAATATTATGTTTGACTGGTTTTTGTTCCATATTTTATTGCGGAATTTATATTTCATCGTATTTGCATATGACGAAACCATATAGCTAAGTTCTTCACTTTGAGTTTAATTAATTGTTCGACTAAAATGCATAGACAAGTGTATTGACCGTGAGTAACATACATAAGTGACATCATATATACATAAGGGGAACGCTAAGCATACGTCGTGTACGTACACAGATGCTAACTTATTTTGTTTGGACATGTTCCGAAAAGAGAAAGAGAATATTATGAAAATCAAATAAGAATATAATAAACAATCAACAACGTAGACATTATCTTGGGTTTTGCATTAAGGTTCAACTGATTTGTCTATTATATATCATCTGCAATGCCTTATTTTTGTGTAAATATCATTATAGTCTAAAGCAGTTAACGTATTAATTTGATACACAAATTATATCAATACCTACAATTGAGGGTCGTTAGTCCGCCTAAATGTGGTAAAATGTCATAAATATAGTAAATTAATTGAATTCTGCGAGGTTTTTATTTGATTTATTATGTGTATGAATGCAGTTTATGAGAATTTATCATATAAAAATGGTAATATAATTGGATTTGTACTGTGTTTATGTTGTGGATTTGTACTGTGTTTTTGTTGATAGGTGACAACTGAGACACTATAATTTGTCCAGAGAGATATTGTTTGCAGCAACACATTGCGTTTATTGACGTTTCCAGATTTCATTAATGAGTGAGTTTTTGCGAAACCGATACGTGTTTGCTGAGACAGAATTCGTGCAAGTATAATAATTTGAATTGTAATTGTAATAACTCGTAGAAATTAGCATGCGATTGTATATGTTTAACCTATGTTTCGATATATGAACTACTTATAAAACACGAATTTTACTTTGAAATAAGGTTAGTATATTGACTTGTTTAACAGCAAACTGGCAGATATTTCTGAAATAGTTAACAGAATGTGAACGTCATTGCAATTATTTTAATGAAGTATCGCTTAGTTGAGTTAAACTACGGCTAATGCCTATAATTGCAATCTAATTTAGCGGCTGCTACTTATGATCTACATATTTGTTATGTGCGACTGTCTTTTTTGAACTGCATATAATTTCGGCATGCTCAATCTTATTTGAAATGAAAGATGTCTCCATTAAGCAACGTGTTTGTAGAATTGGAACATTTCTAACTGACAATGCTATTTGACAGAATGCAAACGCCATCACAGTTATTTAAATGAAGTCTCCCGTTCGCATCAAGTACAGTCTAAGACGCCATTTGCTATTTACGTTGACGTCTCCGACATGCCTTTATCTACATATTTATTGCTTCACTAAAGTTATTTAATGCTATGAAGTTTTTGTCCGAACTTTTACGAAGTTGTCTCCTGGTATTTATGTTGACGATAGCAGCATCTGTGATTTACATATTTATTGTTAATTTAAACTTATTTATTTAAGGTCAATTGTGAAGCAAGTTAACCTAACTTATATTAATCACTCTCGTCGACCGCTTATTCTAGATGGAATTCATCTCATTTTTAAACAAGGTTTGAGAGGAGAGAGAAGCCAGACATATCCTTATATGATGAGCTGTAAGCAAGGAATCATCTGGTACCATTTTTTACAACGTCTTTGGTATGACGCGGTCGGGGTTCAAACCCACGACCTCCCGCTTACGGGGCGAACGATCTAATCACTGAGCCACCGCTGTTTATTGTTTTGCATTTAGTTATTGCTTTGGTGTCTGATACTTAAGGCGTTGTCTTGTTGCTCTAAAATCAAAATCTGTCAAGACACAGTTAAGGTGACTTTTATCGAGTTATGTTTATTTTATGAAACCAAAATTACAAACACTATTATTTAGTCTTTACATGACTAAAGTATTATATAGTTCACATAAAAATTTTATTGGTCCACAACTGTTGGCTCAATGATGATTCTTAAAGAATTCTACATTTCGGCGTGTTTCTTTTCACCAGTTCTTCAAAATTAATGAACTTATTACTCCGATTATAGTAGTTATCAAAACTCGTTTCCAATAATGCTAGCAAATCGATTCTGACACTTAAGTTGTAGCCCTAACTATTGGTTTCAAAGAAATATTCAATTTAGAGATAATTCGAGGCAATTTAAACCGATATTTTTGGACATGTCAAATAGAAGTATGAACAATATATTATACGATGCACTGATCTGACACATACAAATAGTGATTTATTGAACAAGGTGCTTAATAATCAAGTACATGTGAGTAACGCGACATAATATAAAGACATATGAGATACATTTAATTCTAACATACATTGCCATGACTCTCAAATTAGGGGTAATTCGAGGTAATTTAAACTGATCGTTATTGGACATGTCAAATTAATTGAAATAAATGATATTTTTTAAAGAAAATAGTTCTCATAAAAAAACTAGTGTGACTGATGGAATAAACACTTCGTCTTAATGACCATATCTCATAAGGCGTAAAAAATGTTCTTTGCTTCCAACATCGCCAAAAAAATTAGGTACGGTCGGTCGGCATAACTTTTTCTTTCTTATAAACATTTTTTTTTCAATGAAAGTTACTCATATTTATATTGCAAACATGTTCATTGTTTGATACTTTTACTTTAACTGGTTAAAAAGCAAGTTAAACACCATTATCTTGATGAATTGTCAACAAAACTGCAATAAATTGAAAAAAAAAATCTCAAAATTAGGTTAAATTATGATTTTTTTCTGAAATTGAGCTGAAAAAACCTTTATAGTCGGCATGAAAAATTAGGGTCGGTCGGGTTAGTGGAAACAAACAACTTTTTTTCTACGCCTAATGAACAGTGAATAATCAATACAACAATTGCAGCAAAAGCAATTAGCTTTGTATTCCGTGCAGTATAAAATGATGTAATTTATCACAATGTACAGGTGGAAATGCATGTTTGCATAGCATCACTCATAAAATAATCGTAATCTGTTTCGATCTGTGAACATATAATGGCACAAAATAATAAAATCCCAAGATTGTCCCGACGCGCAATTAATATTTTCTTGCTCCCTCTTAACATTTCCCTAGCAATGTCTTAACGCACAATTTAACTCATAAACGTAACATACCTTTAAATTCTAGGCATTGCAAAATCCTATAGTTTAGGACCAATAACTTTTGTAAATGAGGGGTATAGATATAGCACTTACTCGGTTGCTAATGATATTGTCACGTTACATGGCAATATATATTTAATACATCTCTAGTTTGTTTTGGTAAAATTCAATATTGTGCCACTGGTATACACATACAGACAATGTAACTCTAATATACATTTCTTTTTGCCCCTAATATATGTATGCCAGTGAATAATTATAAATATAAAAAAATGAAAACAAGGTACATAGCTGTTCTGCTATACATCAATTTACATTATTGAACATTCTTGTTTTTCTCAATAATTTGCGAAGCTGTTCTTTTTCCAAACAATTATTTGTCTGTTAGATGTAGTATAATCGCTCAATGTACATGTATAATACTTTTTCATTATATTTAAATCTTTAAATATTGTGTTGTTTTACAGTATTGTAAACAATGGACGTGACAATGTTACACACATTGTGTACTTACAATACAATATTTGCATTTCGTTAAAATATGTACAAGATAGGAAGTAATATTCCTCATTTGTTTAACTAACTAACCATATTCTTGACTAAACTGTTGTATTACCATAAGGCAAACATATTTTACATCTGTGCAATCTTACAAATAGCAATCAGCATATAAATTGTAAAACAACAATGCAAATCATTACTTATTTTTAACATTGATCACAGTATAATTTGTCTTCTTTCATAAACAAGTTTTGTGACTTTGTGATAGACATTGCCATTAAAAACTTATTCTGGCATAATTATGAAAGATGAAAATCATTTGCATTGGTCCTTTAAGCGTATAACAATTACAATGTGACATACATGTATCCAGTGTATTAACTTAGTATAGTAGTAGGCAAAATGTACGTATTATCGTGTTTGCGTATGTTCTCTTCGAACACATATTAAATGAGTACGCTTTCACGTTATATTCTTATCACGCTGGTTCCGTCATTAACATTGTGTTTTCTTGAATTCAATGTGTTTAAGGTCACTAAATTTAGACAAACTCGTGTTATTCTTTAATCAGGTTACACACGTTTTCATTGTACTTGACACGAAGGCTGAATGCTGCATCATTAATCTGAGAAAATGGGAACGTCCTAACGTAGCAAAGCTTGCATGAAAAAATGAGCAACATTTATATTTGTTTTATTGCAGCTGTTCTTTAGTAGTAATACAATATGCCGCTAACGCCCCCTAGCGCATGAGCAGAACTCTATTTTCAAATTTAAGCACTATATAATCTATGACCCCAGCGGACCAGAACATATAACTACACAATGGTGTAGTACGGGGCGGCCAAACTATGAAACTGTCCTTAAAATCGAATAATTTAACCGTAAGAAATACTACAATCCATTTTACTAGACAAAGAGCAATGTCTGGTTCAGTCGTTCCCCACAGCTGGTGCACGTAGGGAAATGCTCAGTAACTTGGAAAGTAAAGGCACTGGTACCGGTGTGGCCATGAACTCTGATTAGTTTTTAGACCGACATGATACAACTTAAGCAGTGATGAACAACCGCGTTTTATCAAATCATCTTGCAAACACATATCACATTTAAGTCACATAGACAACTACGGTCCCTAAAGACACATTTGTTCAGTTCTAGACGTTGAACTGATACCGTATTGTTGAAAGCTAGGGAGAATAATGCGGAAATACTCACATTTCCTAATGCAATAACGTAGGTCATCGGAGTAGGCTTATTTTGTTTTAATACACTGTCTTTATGTGTTGGAATAATGTAAGTCTAGTCTGACAGATATTAAATGTGCAATTCTTAAAACCCTCAGAAAACTTAAAATGCGAGAAAATAAGAGCATTACGTCTAATGAAATCTTAAACAAAATACATTGGAAATAAACACGACGTGTTGTTGATCAATGCAGGAGTTGAAAGTTGGTAAAACAGTGTTCGTTGTTTGCCATGATATAAAGACACTTGTGTAAACTTTCCGGATATTAAGTCTTCTCACTTCGGAAGCAATTAACTTAACCGTGTTTCTGTATATCGCCTCTGAATTGTCGGTGCTTGACTTCTAATTTGTTTACATTTAAATAGAGTTCTGTTCATGGGGGCGACGGTGGTGTGGCATCCTTCATTACCACTGATGAACAGCTTCAATAAAACTGAGGCTG
>Ga0224511_10000603_pt1 | contig 18000 bp, 8 predicted proteins | sample SF_May12_sed_USG_2_FD_169988 | JGI IMG/M metagenome (GOLD analysis project Ga0224511, IMG submission 169988) | Sediment microbial communities from San Francisco Bay, California, United States - SF_May12_sed_USGS_8_1 | ecosystem: Environmental > Aquatic > Marine > Sediment | place: USA...
TCTGTGTGTTAGTTTTTGTACGGGCCATTTTGTCATGGTGCCCTTAAACTTGACATATCTGCATTGTTTACAACATTCTTTGTTTGAACATCTCTTCAACTTATATTATTAAAGTAGTTCAATTGTAATAAATAATGCCACAAGTACGCCCATTAGCGCATGAGCAGCACTTTATTTTCAAATGCACACCCCATAATACCCATTTCTCATGTATTACGACCAAGTTTGAAAAGGTTTGTTCTAAGAATATTTCGAGTTCTGCCCGACCGCGATGAGATACATTTTTTAGGCTAATAGATAATAAATGATAAATACCAATTAATGTTAAGATTTATTACTACAAAATGATATCTTTGAGATACTAGAACAATGATTTATTATTCAATTTTGACAATTTGATTGCTGCTATTTAAACAAGAACAATTGATCATTTGACCATTTAGCTATGGTTGTCCCCCTTCGAAAAACAGTACTACACGTACAACTGCATTACAAATTAGAGTGGGTCGATTCTATTTGATGCCCCTAAACAGTCCATTTGAGATTATGAAAATAATTCCTTATTCATATAATTTATTGTTTTTTATTCGTTATAAACAATAAAAGACCCACCCCTGAAAGTTAATTGACACATAATTCACAGGAGACGATTTCCATTCTTCTGTGTGCTAATATTGACAGCCCAACTTTCTAACAAGTTTCACACCGTTGTTTGTAAATCACATGGGATCATTGTTAAATGCATTTGGCAAACTAACATGTATATTTGTAGCTATATCGGCTTTATTCTGGTCCGTTACGAAAGAACGGGTCAGCGTCGTACAAAACATTCAGTATATATTATAGTTCTGTTGTTTGACACTACTAAAACAATTCTGAACGGGTACCTTCAACTAGAAGGTATGCTGTTCCCATCCCGGCGCCCGGGTTCCGACTGGCCTGTACACCGTTCTCCACCATGCACGTGTAGTAGCCACTGTCCTGGTACGTCAGCCAACCCAAACGGAAACCCTCTGACCCAGGGAATGTCCTCAAAACCGACGTGTGTCCCGGCCAAGTGTGCTCCCACCTAATGTATGTGTAGTTGGCAGGGATGCCGTGAGCTTGACAACGCACATCCGCGGCTATGCTGTCAGTTGTGGTGTTTGTAACATACACTGTGACGTCAGGGGTGTCTTTGAAGGAACGAAACAAGTTAATCCCTTTATTTATTATTTTGAGATAAGTATTAATAATATCAAATGTGTACCAAAGCAAGAACCTTACATTGTTTTCTTATAATGTTTATACATGTATATTCATATTGATAGTCCGTCCTTCTATGTAAAATTGTATACTATCACATACGTTAAATACTACAAAAGAATGTTCCAAACTCAAAAGTAATTTATATAAAGACAAAAACTAAGGACCTTAAAAACAAGTACGTATTCAAACATTAATTTTATTGCATCGTAGTATAGCATATATTCACCCGACTACTACTGTTTAGAGACTTACACCTTGTGCGAAAAACAACAGGGTATCAGTTTACAATTTAATGTAGATAGAAGACTTTTGCACTTTTTGATAATATAATTCTATCATTGTGTTTATATTCAAAGTGGACTGGGTAGAAAGGGTAAATGATTTTTTTATCCAAAAAGGTGAGCATGTTTGCTTCAGTGGAAAACTGGTTTAAACCCCAAATGAAAGATAATGACTGTACCAAGGCGGTAACGCATCCTTTTTAAAAATAAACCCATTAAACGATAAATAAAGTTTATTGAAATATTCGTAACATCTTGTTCGCGTGTTTCTGGTTTTGTGTTTTTGTCATAGTTATCTTTAAAGCTGACCATGTTGGCTTTGTCTGCATCATTTTTACTTTGGACATCTTTTCAATTTAGTATGTCATTAAATATCAGTACACAATATAAGTTTACGAATGCAAAATGTTGGATGCAATATATCTTAGCATGCTTTCGTTACGTTAGCATATTGATCCGTCGGTTTGTATCACCTCTAGTTGCCCTCGTTGTCCCGTGATACGACTTAACACAGGCCACTCAAAGTGATGCTAACATTACGATCAACATTCTAACATAAAATTCCATTTATTTAAAAGTGTGATTAAAATCATTCAGCCTGTCGATCTATGAGACGTTTTGTTAGCGGAAAAACTTACACAATATAATATTAAAGGACTATTCGTGCGTTATCAATTGATATATATTATTTATATTTGCTCTTTAAACTAGTTTCAAAAATCACTGTTTTTAAATAAAGTACTTACAAGTAATGAGTAAGTTGGCCTCAGTGCTGACGTCATCTCCAATACCGTTGTTGGCTGAACACTTGTATCGCCCCGCATCTTCTCGAGACACATTAGTAAAGCTGAGAGATAAAGAGTTATTCCCCTTCACCAAACCCTCTGTAATTGCCAACCCCTTATCTGGTCGTCTCCACGTGATTGTGGATGCCGGATTGCTGAATACAATGCAGTTAAGGGACCCCGAAAATGTTTCCTTGATTTGAACATCAGTCATCGTCACTGCTGGTGCATCTGCACAACATGCATACATATCACGCGGAATACAAAAGTCATTTAAAACCAAATATAAACAACAATTTTCATAACAATGTTAAAAATTCAATTGTGAAGTGCTCTAGCACAATGACGATTTCACTTTGGGATTTATCAATGTATACCATTTCAGAGACCATAAATGACCAAAAGGCACACCAAGAAAAAAACTTGTTTGCAATGTCATTATAAACAAAATAATAATATACGCTTTTACAATGAAGCCACATTACTGTATGCATTTGAACAGTTCTCTTACATCGCATATTTAAGATGAAAGTTCCTGTAACTCCCGACCGCACACCGTTTGAGGCCCTGCATTCAACTACTTGTCCATCTAGTTCCCGTGTGGCCACAAACTCGAGGTCCTGTATGGTGACTTCCCCGTAATAGCCCCCGTAATAGCCCGCCTCGTGCCTCATTGAACTAAAATTTGTGATCAGCTGACCGTTCCTGTACCACGTGAGTGTGGAAGGCGGGTTGGCGGAGTCTGTCCGACACGTCAGCCGAACTTTGTTAACGCCGTTGGCAATTACGTCGTTATTCCCAGTGACGCTGGTGAAACGTGGTGCAACTGAAAAAAAAATATATAAAAATTTAGAAAAATATAATATATATATACCAGTGTCAATTCTACATGTACACATTTTTCTATACATGCTGCACCATCGATATACAATGTACAAACAATGCATTTGGCACGATGACATGACCTTATGTAACCACAACGAAAGCTACACTTACACATAACGTCTAGCGTCATGTTCCCTGTCACCGGCGACTGAAGGGTCTCGTGGTTAACGCTGCAGGAGAGCACCTTTCCGTTATCATGCCGTGTCACAGAGCGAGAGAAGTAGGACGTCAGTCTGAAGGTGTCAGGATTGGTGTCATTCATCACAATGGTGTTAGTGGCCGTCATTGGGCTTTCCCCTGATAACACCCATGTAACGTTAACAGCACTTGGACGAAAGCCAGACGATGTGCATCGAGCGATACGCGAGGTGGGTTGTTGCTCCATAATTGATATAATGGCATTAACTGTCGGCAGGGACGGTCTTACTGCAAGTAGACATTCAAGACATAATACAAATTGTAGAAATGTTCAAAGAAAAATGTTGCAAACAATGTAGACAGGTTAAGTTTAAGTGCACCATGACAAATGGCCTAATTTCAACTTTTACTTCAATTTTTATTTCCATCTTAAAGGATATCAGATATTTGGCATTTTAACAATATATCAGTTAATTTTTAGTAATGAACTGTACATCACACAAGTATTATACATTTTTGCAATACACATATATGTTGTATAACCTGAAAGCAATGTTTAATAAGAACTGGGTACACGTAGTTTAATTCAAGCATCATGTTCTTTTTCAATTAGTGTAGAACTAAATACAGCTATATACATGTATAATGTATGAGAAGGAATAAGTAAGAGCACTTCGTTGTCAATGTCTGGGATGGGTTCTAAAGGAACCCCTTTAGCCAATTGTTAGGTCGACACTGTCGAGTTCAAGTAGTAGTGTGTCTCGTCCGGAAGAAGTACATTGGATAAGTGCTCCGAGAAACGCGAGCGAACAAGTGACGTCATAGGGCACTCGCACACTGAATGCACATCACAGGTTGTTTCTGATATAATATCATGTCGCAGTGAGGAAACAGTTCGTTTTCTAGTGGCACAGATCTTGCCCATAAACGAACGATGGGGCACACAATGTTCCTGGCCGAGGATCGTTTACAAACATGATATATAAAAGATGGCGCGATACATGGGTGGAGTATGCGAAACAAGGTGAATTCAATGTCAGTTCATTCTCTCTTTCCAAAGTTTGCTTTCGCTATTGCCACTAAGCCTTCTTCACTAAAGTATTGCATTGTCTTTTCGACGCGGGTCTGGCTACAATCAGTTTCTAATTATGCATTCAGGTTATATTTAAACAGTATCGGACAGATTCCTTGGACTTACCCCAAGGTAAAGAGTGACTTATCATAATTATATAAAAAGTGTTCGTATTAAAATACCTCTTGACACTCACCCAGCTTGTAAGGAGATAATGTATAATTGTGTAATGTGTAATTTACGGGACTATATTTTGGAAGTGAGTCGGTTCCGTCCGACCACGGACTTCGTCATATCAGATTAATTGTGCATTCGTAAACCTAGAAAACGTTTTACTGCTTTATGTTGGAATCGTGAACTAGCTGACATATCTGCATTTGTTAAGGTGTTCCACATCTCAGAACCGTAAAGCACAATTGAGACTATGACTGTATATTACAAATCAACTGAAACAAGTGGGTTCACTCCCTGGGCATGGTCACCTTGCGCTGAAATCGAAAACAAAGCATAGGTAAGTGATTTTTCACAGGAAACCAAGTCGAGAGAGGACGCTATTTAGTGTGTAAAATGCGGTTCTAAATGACACTAGTGTGCTGTAACCGTCTGTACCAACGTTTTCGAGAACAACATAAGCCATGACTTGTCGTTTCTTTATGTCGATTGACTAATGCCACTTTGTAGCTTAACAAGGATTCTATACAGATACGGCGGTGTGAATCTTTTTTTCATCGTACTTTATGACTATGGTTTCGATCTCATGTGCGTTCGGGTTTGTTAAAATATTTTCCTTCTTATGCATGCCTTGATTATATGCATATAAAACTTAACAATCGTTGACTCATTTGTCTAAGCGTGTTCCTGGAGAAAAGTTTCACCTGTTAACAAGTCGTGTCTGCGGAAAGTTGGCAGTGCTTCGGCACGTTCTGCTAGTCTGTCTTTATATCTTAGGAGTCTGGAATGTCTATATTGGCACACACGCAATAGTAGTGTTAAGACAGTCCGGTTTGTCGACAAGGTCAGCATAAAACTGCTGAGGATGTATTTAAAAATAAGCTAGACGTCCGTCGCACTGTTGTTTAGAGCTAACATCTTTTATTTTTTTCATGAGATTGTCGTTAACGCGTCCTGTAGCAGCACTAGTCTCAGGAAGGACAACTCCTTTGCGTTCTTTGCGGTCATCAGTCATGATGATCTCTCTGGTATTCAATGGTCAACATAAAATCAATACAAACATACAAATATCAACCTAAAAACTTTTTGTTGAATGGAACATCATATTTTGTAAACATGAACAGTGGATATCAGACCTGATCGATCAAAGGGTTTCTTTGTCAAAAGCTCTCTTAGATATGCCGAAGCATCTCCAACTGAACAATTATACATGTATGTCAATATTTTGTAAGTAATTCTAGCTTTACGGGAAGCCAATGCAACTCAAACAATGCATTCTTAGAACTGTCAATTTTCCTGCAATAACGAACAAGGTTTGCGCACATATATTGTATTATATGTAAATTGTGTATATCAGAATCAGCTATAACATACAAATAAAAACATTACAGTAATCGAAATGGGGAAAAACTAGTGATAGAACTAGAGTCTCTGTAGCAGCTAAGGTGAAATACATTGAATTTACGAATACTCTTAATACGTAAAAAGTTCATAATAGCGACTCTATTTGCGTTTAATGTGATCCTTAAATATTAAATATTCATCTAGGAAAGCACCAAGGTTTCTGATAACACGTTCTCGTTTTATATCATCATCAGCAATGTTAATAACGTCTGTAGAACACTTCTAACACTTGCTAACAGCTAACTACCAAATATGATAAATTCCGTTTAAGATGCGTTCATTTTAAGATCCAGTCATTTATCGATATAGCGCACTGCTCTATTTCATTTATGTTCCGTACTTTTTCTTCCCGTGATGTTGGTTTAAAGCGTTTTTGGGCTCTCTGATCGTCCGCGAAACAGTAGACTGATATGGACGGCGGTATGACATCAAATAGCATCCCGGTGTACTGTAAGTACAACCAAGGGCCGAGGCAACTACCCTGTGGAACATTACACTCAATCAGACCAGTCAGTCTATCAAAAAAATAGTCTAACCTTCAAAACACTGCAACAGAAAAAACCCTTTTGATTTAACACCGTATACGGATTGGTTATAACATTTAGAAAATCTAGAAAAACCTAAGCATGACAAATACTTCAAAAACACGCAGTCAATAACTAAGTAAAAAAATTCATTTTTGTTCTATTTAACGGACAGTTGCAATTAAATAACTTTTAGTGTTAGTATGTTTATGTCATCAATATGACTAAATAACATCTAAAGGAGGGAACAGCTGAGAAAAAGGAAAGCCCCCAGGAAGCACTGAGCCTGCATGAGAAAAAATATCAGCCTCAGTTTTATTGAAGCTGTTCATCAATAGTAATAAAAGATGCCACACCCTAAGCACATGAGCGGAACTCTATTGTCAAAAGTAAACGAATACAACCCATAATCCATGAGGACCAAAATAATACTACACAACAAAACGCTTAATACAATTGTATATCAATGTATATGTATTTCATTACAAACAATTTTAACTTGCAATTATTCCAAGTCAGAATCATAGTCTGGGTCATTTTTATGTCGTTTGACAGTGACGTCACATCCTACACCCCAGCTTTCTGTGTTGGCGGGTACATCCTTGTGAATCAAAGTTTGGGGGGGGGTATTGCTTTCAGCTAAACCAGTCGGACATTTCTATTCGGGAATTAATAATTATTATATATCTCCATTTAGTTACTTTAGTGTATCACATGTCTGTTTGCATGAACAATTTGCCAGGGGCAAATCTATGTTCTACGGCATGAGTCTTTTGTTGGCAAGTGTCCAGCCCGTTTTAATTAGCTGTATATATATTTCCCTACCTATCCTCTCATGAACTTGAAAATATGAACTTAAACTGTGGTAATTGGCAAAAACAGTTGTGGATGGCAACATTTGAACGGGCTCATTATGTTGAATTTGTACTAACTTTTTATTGTAAATTAAACCTGTATGTTTGAATCAATGTGTCTTGAACATCTACAATTAGAATATTACATAAGAAGATAACTTGGAAAGGATATTTATTCAGGGCGGGGCTCGAACCCACGACACCCAGCTTGCAAGTATGGTGCTCTACCAACTGAGCTATCCACATTTCTGTCTGTTTCGATACATCACAGTGAACTGAACGTGGTACACACACCCGGTTGAAATTCGTCCTCGAATTTCTTAGAAAAAATTACTACATCAATTAAAGCGAGTCAATGGTGTACTACCAATTGAACTAACCGGGTAGTTTGTTCTTAGGTTCGTTATTTTACGTCACAGTGAACTCATCGTGTCACAACTGTACCATCACAATCACATACGAAGTGTAAAAGAAGTTTGTTGCACAAGCTTGAACGATTATATGAGGACAAACAAACAGGTCACACACAACGACCCAAAACCTGTTACTAACATATTGACTGCTATATGCCATATTGCAATACTCTTGTACATGTAGACAATTTGTAGTCAAGATACCTTATTTGACATAATTCTGAAAACTGCAAGCAATGTCGACCATTACACAAAGAAATGTAAGCTTTACATGTAATGCTTAATAGTAGTTCTTCACATTAAATGCCATTACTTAAAAAATGCATAGCATTGCATTACACATTACTTGTGTTATAACCCTATCCCTGGATTGTTACAATATTTTATTATAACATTGTAATCACATTATCGAATGTATTTTAATAGTCCACTTACATCGAAAAAACAAGGTGAAAGTTCCTGTGACTCCTGACCACAGATCGTTCGAAGCCCTGCACTCAACTATCTGGCCGTCCATTTCCCGTCTGGCCTCAAACTCGAGGTCCTGTATCGAAACTTGACCCCCGTAATAGCCTGTCTCATGTCTTACTGTACTAGAGCTCGTGACAAGCTGACCGTTCCTGTACCACGTGATCGTTGCGACCGGGTTGGAGGAGTCTGTCCGACACGTCAGTCGAACTTTGTTGAGGCCATCGGCAATTACGTCGTTATTCCCAGTGACGTTGGCGAAACGTGGTGCAACTTAAATGTAGTCATTTTTATATATTTCATAGGCAAACATAAGTTATCATAATTTTGTTTTGTTTATATCGACACACTACAAACTTTGTATACAGGTATGCCACATTTTAAATGACCTTAGAACATATCCTATATTTCTAGCCAACGCAATGGCTGGATTGCCTGTAGGGAATGATTAAATCCACCTTATAGTCTATATTTGGCCCAATAAAACAAGCCAGAATGCCGAGTGATGTTTATTTCTACACGTACATAACACCATATGGTCATTACGGCCATTGAAACAGGTTTGAGGAACGAATATTAGGCCAAGAAAAATGTATTCGTTAAACGACATTTCGATTTTACTTAGCTTCAGCAGACATGAAAGTGGGAAAGTAATTTTTGATGTTACGACGTTGAAAAGAATATGATTTTATGTCCAATGTCAATCATTTGTATTTCTTCCTATAATCCTAATGTTCTGTGATACGGAATAACTGATGTGTTAGGTTGTTTTTTTGCCTCACATGAAGAGTTATTATTAGAATATTATGATTCAAAGCACACAACATTGCAAACGTCAAACCGAATTTTAACAGTATGAATTGTACATCAAACCTTAATTTTTTATTGTCATTTACAATATTGGCCCATGCAATTGCACTCTATTACTCATCAATGTTGTAATGATTTTATAAATATGTCACTGCACAATGGAAATCAGAGATGACAATTCATCACAATGGTGAATCAGTTACTGCATTCATGCGTAAGTGACTATTTTGTTCCTCTATGAGCAAACACTCGAAATGTTGGTTATATTCGGAGTATCTTAGAACATATAGAAAAATCTTAATAATCAAGAGGAGGCTCGCTCACTCTGACCCCCTCTTAACCAGTTTCTTTTTTATAATTGTTTTATTTTCTAAAGTATACATCGGTTTAAATTTATTTAGTCACGAATGAGTTACGAATGTTGTGTCGTTTTTAATCTATTACTTGCATATACCGTTACCTGTATTTGTTTAAATAAGCGTGTAAAAATACTTTTTGTTACTCACATTTAACATTCAGAGTGATGACGTTGCTGTTCACGGATCTTGTGGTCACAGAGTTGTTGGCGCTGCAGGAGAACCTATCACCGTTCATGTTTCGTGTCGGCGTGATGACCAACGTTTGTGACGTGACCCTGCCGTAGTTACTACCAGCCATATACACATACGGTGCTGTGTTTGATATAACGACGTTGTTCTGTTTCCACGTTAGAATAGCTGCAGGATTGGAACTGTCTGTTGTACATGTCAATTGTGTTGTTGTGCCATCGGCAACTACTGCGGTGGATACATTCAATACAACCCTCGAAGATGAATCTAAGAGAAAGAAATATAAAAAACTTTTTAGAAAAACTCTTAATTAAACACTTTGTAAGAAGTGCTTAGATGTCCTCTTTACAAGCACGCATATTTCTCAACATGCTTTAATATAAATATACAATCTTCGGCGTAGGAGAAATTCTTTTTCTCTTCAAGATTTTGTAATTTTTCTTAATACAGATGAAAGGAATCTTCTTAGTTCTATTTCATCGTTGTAGCTTTCCCAATTGAGGCTTCTAGATAAAGAAGCTGATAAAATTATTTTAAGTACAGTAACTGATAAATATTTTTGCGCCATTATTATTCAAAATTATGCTTAACACTATTTACATCCTAGAATACGGAGGCCTGATGAAGTGAAACGATATTTTCTTAAAAATGCCTTCCTAAATAAAGTGATTTACTTTATTGATAAATGTAAATTCTATTTTGAAATATAAAAATGTAGTAAATCATATTCCACATTACTTTAACAATAAGAAAACTCCTGTCATTTGTTATTCTTATAAATCACTAAGAAATCTTATTTTTAATTATGGACAAGAAGTTTTTGAATACCCTTCTTCATCTGTAAATGATTGAGATTGTTTAAATTCTAAGTTCTGTTACTACACAATATAATGGAAGTGATGTTCAAAGAAGGAATGTTGTAAACAATGTAGATATGTCAGGTTTAAGTGCACCATGACAAAATGGCCCGTACAAAACTAACTTAAATACAGTTAACAATGGTGCGTAAGGGAGGACGTGAACGCCAATGCTTTACACTAATGGCTTGAAAAACACAAAAATAGTTATTTCTTAATGTTTGTTGCGTCTTTGTACATTCCGTGTTTTGTTATGTTCTGTGTGTTTTTGTACGGGCCATTTTGTCATGGTGCCCATACACTTGACTTGTCCACATTGTTTACAACATTTTTTCTTTGAACATCTCTTCCATTTATATTCTTAAAAATTCACAACCAGTTCAAAACAGAAATAACTTTTTTGCTGCAGATCCACTGATGATGCCTAAAAATAAACTGTAAATTACTCCTTCTATTAAAACTGCTCTTAGTAATATTCAAGACAAATATGTATTATTCCCAGCCGATAAAGCTGCTAATAATTAATTCTAAGTCTTGTTCCACTAAAAACTGTCCGTTCGTATGATATTTGGTTTACAAGCTATTTAAACTCATGTTAAAAAGTACTGTCAAGAAGATTATGAAAACACTGGGGTTAACTTATTTTGGTCTATATATAACTCCCTTGAAATTATAAATGCAATTAAATCTAAACGTAACACGGTTTCTGAAATCAATACTTTAGATTTTTTACTGCACTGCATTTAGTAAAAAACAAACATATAGGGCATATTTAAAATACTTTTGCAAGAGTGAAAACTACTTTTATTGTATTAAGTAGGAACAAAGCATTTTTCTCTAATTGTAAATATAATAATTGCCTATATATACTTTGTTTTCTTCTAGACAATTGTCGTATTAATATAAATTGAAGAGATGTCTTTAAGTTCAGGAATGATATTTATAAACAAGTTGCTGGTATACTCATGGGAGATAATTATGCACCTTTGGTGGCTGATCTTTTTCTATTTTTTTGTGAAAGTGAATTTATGAAAAACCTCTCTAAATTGAATGATTGAAATGACAAAAGTTCTTTTCATACATATATAACAAATATTTACCCTAAAGAACTGATTCTTCTACAGTCAAATAATAGTGATGATTAAGCTACATTTTTAGAATTAGATGTTCAAATCAATAATCTCCACTGTGGGAAAATTACAGTAACTAAAACATTGCTATTGCCTTAATTTGTTTATTTGGCGCAAAACATTATTACGCCTAAAGATGTAATAAATACAACTAATTCTATATTTTTTTAAATTTCTTTGGAATAATTCACGGGACAAGATAGAACGTACTACTATTATTGGAAATAAATTAGAAGGCGGCCTTGAAGTTCTAGATTTTAAATTATTTTAAAATACACAAAAGATTTAGTTAGTTAAATCTTTGATTATGACTATTTCCGCGAACTAGAAAAACATACCAATTTTTTTCGTTGATCAATATGGAAAAGACTCTCATCTTTAAGAAGAATCTAGATTCGTAAAAAAGTATTCCTAAAACAAAACTAAAACTACCAGAATTTTATCAAAACCTACTTGATATTTGGATTAACTCTAGAAATTGCACAGAACCTCCGTTTAAAAAAAACCTTGTATGATTTTAAGAATCAAATTATATGGGGCAACAAATATCTAAACATTAACAATAAAACTCTCTTTTTGAACCATTGGATTGATGCAAAACTAGTTTTTATAAATGACATATACACGCACAATTGATACAAAAATATTCCCATGACTCTAAAAATAAGAAAACAACAACTGGATAGCTGAAATAAACATAATAAAAATACCATCCCGAAAACTGGAAATCGGTAATTAACTCACCCAATGCAGTAAAGACATATATACCTTATATCAAAAACAAACGTTTACATCACCCTATATCCATAAGTATTGGGAAAGAACCCTACAGACTAAAATATGCTGGAAATCAATATATTCTTTTCTACATAATGTTATTCTTGACAATAAGGTCAAACAATTTAGATACAAATTACTAAACAAAATATTGCCCATAAACGAAAATATTTATCAATGGAAAATTAAAGATAGTCCTTTATGCAATAATTGCAAAGTAGTAGAAGACATGGAACACTTTTTTTATATCGTGCGAGCATCTACGTTTGAACTTAGAATTCTCTCTTTTTTACCCATTTCTGTTTAATGTTACTTCTTTTTACTTTTCTATCGTTTCGTTCAGCTTCTAAGTGGCCTGCTTGGAGAGATTAAATGCATTTTTTCTTTCTTTTTCTTCTCCAAAAAACGTTGAGAAAGTGTGAGGTTTTCTATAGCTTAAAACTGGTTTAAACTCCCAATGAAAGTTATTGATCGTACCAAGGCGGTAACTCAACATTTCTTAGAAAATTCATTTAGAAATTATCAATAAAAAGAAAATAAAAAAAAATAAAAATCCGAAAAACACAAAAATATAGTTTTTTTAAATGTCGGTTGCGTAATGGTGTTGTAAGTGTTTTTGTGTCGTTCTGTGTGTTAGTTTTTGTGCGGGCCATTTTGTCATGGTGCCCTTATACTGGACATATCTACATTGTTTACAACATTCTTTGTTTGAACATCTCTTCAATTTTTATTACAATTAATAAAGCTTTTAGTACTTGCAATATTAACAAAAAAAACTAGATACTATTAAGTTTATTGGTATAGGCTACAAACTATCTTTTAAAGAATACCATTTTGTTAATGTTATTCTCTGCCATATTTCATATTGTATTTATAAAGCAAACATGCTAAGTGAAAGAAGAACTAAAGTGGTAAACGTATGTAATATAATATTGAAAAACAAACTTCATAATATGCAACAAGTTAAGGATTGCAATAACAGTTTCTTAAGAAAATTAACACAGGCTGTTGACAGTGTATGACGCTGTAAAGAACATCAATCTATCTCAAATTTGTTAACTGTATATTTGTATATATATGTTTTGTAATAGGCCGGTGGCCTTTATAGTAAAAATGTTGTTAAAAACAACAACAAACAAACAAAAAACTATAATGAACATAATTAAATAATATGTTCTTTCTTTTATTTTTAGATGATTCCTGTTCAATTCTAACAAATGTGTTCAGTCGTTTACATATTGTCACATAGTGTCACTGCTTAAACATCTCTATGTATTATGTTTCGTGCAACATGTATTATTTTGTACTGCCTATTTTGTTAAATAAATATAGCTTAAAAAATCTCCACTGTACAATCATAATTTATGACAAGAGAGATGATTTTGATTTCAATATTGTCAAATTCACTAAACTTGACGGGGATGTTCCTTCAAGCCCATGGTATAGAACTTACTTGTTTCAGCTGATTTGATTTGCTTTAGTATGCAAAAGGGTTGAATATTTTAATGAAATACATTTTATTAGGTCTCAAAAACCTTTAAAGCAGGGTTTTCAATATCATCATTAATTTAGAAAAAATTGCTACATGTTATAACTGGCATTTTAATTTAGTAAAACAGTTTAATTCTTTTTGGATTCATTTGATTGAGGGGTGTATATCGCATCCACATTTCTATTGGGATTTCCTCAAAACGATTAAAATGTTAAATACAAATCCAATGGAATAACCTTTCAAAATGCCGTTTTATTGATGGCGCAGGATTTTCTTAACAAAAAATATGATAAGAACTTGAAAATATAAGCTAAAACTGTGGTTATTGGCAGATACAGTTATGGATGGCAACGTTTGAACGGGCACATTATGTTGAATTTGTACTAACCTTTTATTGTAAATTAAACCTATATTGTTTGAATCAATATGGCTTGCACATCTACAATTAGCATATGACATAAGTAGATACCTTGGAAAATATATTTAGTCATGGCGGGGCTCGAACCCACGACCCCCAGCTTGCAAGTATGGTGCTCTAGCGACTGAGCTACCCGGGCCCACATTTCTGTCTAAGGTTTGTTTCGATAAATCACAGTTGAAATGTTTCCTCGAATATCTTAGAAAATATTGCTTCATCAATTAAAGCAAGTCAATGGCAGACCTGTATAGGTCCCGCCGATATCGCCATTTGTAGACAGGTCAGAAGTCATTTACCCATGGCAATGATCTAAACCACGACCGCTGCTTGCAAGCCAGGAGTTCTATCAATTGAAGTAATCGGGTAGTTCCTTTTTAGGTTCGTTAATACACATCACTGTAAACTCATCGTGTCGCAAATGTACCATTTCAATCACATACGAAGTGTAAAAGAAGTTTGTTGCACAAGCTTGAACGATTATATGAGGACAAACCAACAGGTCACACACAACGACCCAACGCCTGTGACTAACATATTGACTGCTATATGCCCCATCGCAATACTTTTGTACATGTAGACAATTTGACATATTTCTGAAAACTGCAAGCAATGTCGACCATTACACAAAGAAAATTTGATGTAAGCATTACATGTAATGCTTTATAGTAGTACTTCACATTCTATGCCATTACTTAAAAATGCATAGCATGACAATACGCATTACTTGTGTTTTAACCCTATCCCTGGATTGTTACAATATTTTATAATAACATTGTAATCACAATATCGAATGTATTTTATTAGTCCACTTACATCGAAAACTTAAGGTGAAAGTTACTGTGACTCCTGACCGCAGACCGTTCGAAGCCCTGCACTCAACTATCTGGCCGTCCATTTCCCGTCTGGCCTCAAACTCGAGGTCCTGTATCGAAACTTGACCCCCGTAATAGCCTGTCTCATGTCTTACTGTACTAGAGCTCGTGACAAGCTGACCGTTCCTGTACCACGTGATCGTTGCGACCGGGTTGGAGGAGTCTGTCCGACAAGTCAGCCGTACTTTGTTGAGGCCATCGGCAATTACGTTGTTATTACCAGTGACGTTGGCGAAACGTGGTGCAACTTAAATAAAAACATTTTTATATATTAAAGGCAAGCATAAGTTATCATAATATTGTGTTGTATATATTGACATACTGCACACTTTGTATACAGGCAAGCCACATTTAAAATGACCTTAGAACATAACCTGTATTTCTAGCCAATGAAATGGCTGGATTGCCTTCACTAAAATCCACTATTATTTATTAAGATTAGGCTCTAAGTAGAAGTCACATAATGCGTTGTCGGGAATGGTTAAATTCGCCTTATAGTCCATATTTGGCCCAATAAAGCAAGCCAGAATGCCGTGTGATGATTATTTCTACACGTACATAGCACCATTTGGTCTTTACTGCCATTGAAACAGGTTTGAGGAACGAATAGTAGGCCAAGAAAAATGTAAAAAGAATATGATTTTATGTCCAATGTCAATCATTTGTATTTCTTCCTGTAATCCTCACGTCCTGTGATACGGAACAACGTGATTGTTAGGTTGTTCTTTGCCTCACATGAACAGTTATTATGAGAATATTATGATTCAAGGCACACAACATTGAAAACATCAAACCGAATTAAACAGTATGAGTGTACATTGAACCCTATATTTTATTGTCATTTACAATACTGGTCTTTGCAATTGCACTCCATTACTCAACAATGTTGTAATGATGTCATAAATATGTCACTGCACAATGGAAATGAGAGATGACAGTTCATAACAATGGTGAATCAGTTACTGCATTCATGCATAAGTGACTTTTTTGTTCCTCTATGAGCATGCTCTTGAAATGTTGGTTATATTCGGAGTATCTTAGAACATACATGAAAAACTTAATACTTAAGAGGAGGCTCGCTCAATCTGACTCTTTCTTTACCATTTGTTTTTTTATAATTGTTTTATTTTCTAAAGTATACATCGGTTAAAATTCATTTAGTCACGAATGATTTACGAAGGTGTGTCGTTTTTTATCTATTACTTGCATACACCGCTACCTGTAAATGTTTAAATTAGCGTGTTAAAATACTTTTTTGTTACTCACATCTAACATTCAGAGTGATGACGTTGCTGTTCACGGATCTTGTGGTCACGGAGCTGTTGGCGCTGCAGGAGAACCTATTACCGTTCATGTTTCGTGTCGGCGTGATGACTAACGTTTGTGACGTGACCCTGCCGTAGTTACTTCCAGCCATATACATATACGGTGATGTGTTTGATACGACGGTGTTGTTCTGTTTCCACGTTAGAATAGCTGCAGGATTGGAACTGTCGGTTGTACATGTCAATTGTGTTGTTGTGCCATCGGTAACTGCTGTGGTGGATCCATTCAATACAACCCTCGAAGATGAATCTAAGAGAAATATATATATATTTCGAAAAAACTCTTAAACCCTTTTTAAGAAGCGGTTAGATGTCATCTTTACAAGCACGCATATTTTCCACCATGCTTCAATATAATTCTTTTACTCTTCAAGATTGTTAAAATTTTCTTAATACAGGTGTAAGGCATCTTCCTCTTAGTTTTTTTTCATCGGAAATTTTTTTTCCATACGTACATAAAATATTTACCCTAAAGAACTTATTCTTCTACAGTCAATTAATAGTAAAGATGAAGCTACATTTTTGAAATTTGATGTTCAAATCAATCATCTCCACTATACAATCAATATTTATGACAAGAGGGATGATTTTGATTTCAATATTGTCAACTTCCCTCAACTTGACGGGGATGTTCCTTCAAGCCCATCGTATGGAACTTACTTATCTCAGTTGATTTGATTTGCTAGAGTATGCGACAGGATTGAAGATTTTAATGAAATAAATTTTATTATGTCTCATAAACTTTTAAAGCAGGGTTTTCTATATCATAAATTTAGCCCTAAATATTTGCCTAATTTTATAACCGGCATTTTGATTTAGATAAATAGTTTAATTCTTATGTTATTCATTTGATTGAGGGGGTATGTGGCATCCACATTTATATGGGGATTTCCTCAAAACGTTTAAAAATTAAAATACAAATATATTTGAATAACATTCAAAATGCCGTTCTATTGATGGCGCAAGATTTGTTTAACAAAAGATATGACAAGAACATCCTTAAAACACCTGCAAATTAGTTTTGATTAATAGAACAATAGCTTATGTACCAGTCCTTTTAATATGTACTAAGGCACTGCCTCTTATCGACCGTTTTACTGTTTTTACAGTCAATATATCACATAACCTTACAGTGGCGGATCCAGGATTTGACCTTAGGTGGGGGGCGTGGACTTTGTCAACGGTGGGGGTGTAGAAAATCATTGAAAGTGTTGACGGTTGAATTAAAACGCCATTTATGCGTGTTCTTGCCATATTGCTATTAGAAGTATGCTTAAAAATGAATCGCGAGCGAAGCGAGCGTGTACAAAAATTGAGAAAGTTAAGCGTTTTGAGCATAAAAATCATAGGTCCGCGGCTGTAAGGGGGGGGGGCGCACCCCCCCCCCCCCTGGAGCCGCTAGTGCCTTATCACTTATAATTTATCAATGGCTCATTTCTATATTATGAATATTATTTTAATCCTGCCTAAAACAGTATGTCTGTCTCCTGTAACATCCCCAGAGAGCTTTTGGTTTTTCATTTGAAGA